>CZCA01000213.1_pt1 | contig 67952 bp, 40 predicted proteins | sample 591981 | NCBI WGS metagenome assembly CZCA01 (sample SAMEA3556810, study PRJEB10932) | anaerobic digester metagenome | reverse complement strand
AGCGGCGTGTAGTCATTCGCCATCGCCGCACTCACCACGCGACCACCCAGGTCGGGCAGGGCATAGACGACGTTGGGGCGCGCGGCAACGCTGGTCACAGTGGCGGTGGTTTCACTGGTGGCTGCTTCCTCAGCAGCCGACGGTGTCGCGCCAGGGGCGGCTGCCGGTGCGCACGCGCTGATCGTCAACGCGATGAGCAGCAGGACGAGCCAGGAAATGGGCTTTTTCATGGTTGTCATTTGGGTCTCCTTATTCTTGATTTTTGCGATCCTGGTAACACGCCGGTTACAGCCCGACGCAAAGATAGGGCTTTTGCGTCTTGCCAGACGCCGGTGCGCCCTCCATTATAGCGGTCTGGTCAAGGCTGGAAAATACAGACGCCGCTAAACCATCTGTTCGGCGGCGTCTGGGCGTTCACTGATTGGCAATGCATGGTTGCCACCAACTATTTTCCAGCCTATTCCCCGGCGGCGAAGGTGGCGACTGTCTGACCGTTGGCGTCTGTCAACGTCAACCCGCTTGCATCGACCGTATATGTTGCGACTGTCGTCAGCAGCGCAAGATAGAGTGCTTCCTGCTCCATGATGCCGGCGGGTTCTGCGCAGAAGCGCATGGTAGTGGCCGCCGGGCCAATGGTTATGGCGCCGTCAGTTGTAAAGTAGCTGCCGGTGTAGTTGTTGCAGCCCGCTGCACCGGAGAGCGCGCCATCCTTGCCAAAGACGGCGGTGATTTCACTGTCTGCCAGCGGCGGCTTCATGGCGCTGACGCCGTCAAAGAGCGCCGTCAGCGTCCACGGTGCGGCGGTCAGTGCTGTGTCATTCAGTGCCGCGTCGGTGGGGATGGAGGCGGGCGGCGGCGCTGGCGTCGGCGGCGCCGCGGTCACGGTGACTTCGGCGCGACTGCTCGCCCCGGTGGAACTGGTGGCAATGAGGCTGTAGCGATAGCTGCCTGCTGCGGTTAGGCAATTCTGACCGGAGCCAGCTGACGGTGCGCCGTCCAGGATCACCACGTCGTTGCGCAGAATCTGAATCGTCTTGACATCGCCGCCAACATTCCAATTGACAACAACGCATTCGTTGACGGCGACGGTTTCCGGTGTTACAGCGAAGGCGTCGATCACGGGCGCTGCCTCCGGGGCGCTCAGCGTGCGGGCGGCGCCATCGACCACGCGCACGCTCTGCTGGCGAGTGTCGGCGCCCTCCGCGTTGGTGGCGGTGAGGGCGTAGATGTATTCATCTACTGCAGACGGACAATCCTGGAGTGATCCTGCTGGCGGCGCAGCCTCCCACAACAGCCGATCACCTTGTGTCAACTGGATGACGGCATCGTTGCCGGTGACGCGCCACGCAATCTCCACGCATGTGCCTGCCGGGACATTGTCATTGGGTACGACAGTGAAGGATTCGATGAGCGGCCCTGCACTTTCCAAAACCTCGATGGTAATCGTGCGGATGACCTCGACGCCATCTTGCCGCATCACGCGCAGATTGTAGGTGGCAGTGCGATCTGGGTAGACCGTCTGCTGACCACTGGCTTCGACGCCGTTGGCCTGCCAGTCTTCACCGTCACGATGGAAGTAAACTGTCGCTGCGTCCGTCACGTCCCAGATGAAGGTGACGGGTTGGCCGCGTGTCACCTTGTTCGTATCGGCGTAGAAGACGATGCCAGGTACGGGTGTGGGCGTCGGTGCGGGTGTGGGCGTCGGTGCGCCGGCCACCTGCACGCCGACGCGCAGCGTTTGCCCAAAGGCGCGTCCGTCGCCGTTGCGCATCTCCCACAGCCCTTGATAGACGCCGGGAAGCAATGGCGCCACCAGATCGACGGCGACGTCGTATGTCGCGCCTGGCGCCACCGCACCGCGCACATTGACCGGCGTTCCGCCCATTGCAGCCCCAGGTGCGCTGCCGCGTGCAAAGGTAAAGAAATAGCTGCTGTCCCAGGTGCACGTACCGATGTTTTGCACACGCCACGACTTTTGGAAGGGTTGGCCAGGAACCATGACGGGTGGGACGGTCATGCCCTGGTCGTCGTAGCTCAGGTCAGCCACCCACGCCATGCCGTCGAGACAGGGCGGCACGATGGGCGCACCCGCAGGCGCCGTAACCGCCGCCGCAGTGATTGGGGGCAAGTCGGCGGCGGCGATGCCTAGATATTGCTCTGCCAGGCGCGCCAGCGCGCCTTTGGCCTGCAACGTTGCCAGGGCAGCGTTGATCTGCTCGCGTAGTGCGATGGAGCCTTTGCGTAAGGCGATGCCATAGAGCTGCGCGTTGACGCCTTCGCCTGCCAGCCGCGCCTCACCTGCTGCAACATACTTCTGCGCCACCGGCAAATCGAGCACAAAGACATCAACGCGCTCCTCGTTGAGGTCGCGGATGGCGGCGGCGACGTCATCATAGAGCAGCAGGTTGGCAGGTGGAATCAAGCCCGGCTCAACCAGGGTCTTGCGCGCTTGATCTTCGTAGATCGAGCCGCGTTGCACTGCCACGCGCAGGTTTTGCAGGTCTGCGTTGGATGTCACCGTGAGCGAGGCGCCCGGGCGCGTGAGATAGGCGTCAGAGGAGGCAAAATAGGGGTTGGAGAAGTCGATCAGGCTGGCGCGTTCTGGCGTCTCTGAGATTGCAGAGATGGCGACATCGATCTGTCCCAGCGCCAGCGCCTGCCCCAGGCCGTCAAAGGCTAGGTCGACGAACTCCACTTCTACACCAAGCTGTTGGGCGACGGCGCGCATCAGCGCCGGGTCGTAGCCGTCGAGTTGGAAGCTGGCGTCATAATACTCGAAAGGCGGGTAATCGACCGCTGTGCCGACGATGATCTTTCCGGCCTCGCTGATCTTCTGCCAGTCAGCGGTGGCATCCGGCAAATCGGGCAACGGCGCGGGCGAGGTGCTCACCGGCTGGCAGGCAGCAAAGAGCAACGCCGCCAGCATGATCGTCAGCCCTGTCGTCAGCCACGCCGCGCGCGTTATGCTGTGCCTCATCGGATACATCCTTTCTGGGATCGTTGGTTCACTGCACGTTGGCAACGACAGTATACCAGTCGGTAGGCACAAGCCGCAATTGCCTCGGGGGGATAGGGTCTACTTCACGGAGAGGGCAAGTGTCTGCAGGCGTCCAAATCTGAAGCGCGCCCCATCGATCAGGCTTTCTCGGATGGAAAGACGCAGTCTTCCATGGTTGGCAGCCAAACGCGGAAGATGCACCCCCGGCCCAGTCGGCTCTCGACCGTGATTCGTCCTCCGTGGCCATCGATGATTGCTTTCGTGATGTACAGTCCAAGCCCGGTGCCGGTGCGTTTACTGGCAGTGACATTGGCGGCCCGATAGAAACGGGTGAATATCTGGGGGATGTCCTCTGGCGTGATGCCAATGCCGGAGTCGGTGACAGTGATGCCGACGCCATCTTCTTGCTGTGTTGCACTCACGGTGACGCTGCCGCCACTTCCGCCATATTTGACGGCGTTGCTGAGGAGATTGTCCAGCGCCTGACCGATGCGCTGGGCGTCAGCCAGGATCAAGGGGAGCGTTGCCGGGAGCGACGCCACAATCTCCACACCGCTGCGGTCGGCCACCGGCTGGATTGCTTCCAGTGCCCGCTGAATACACGCTGTCAGGTCGGTTCTGTCAAATTGCATCCGAAATTTGCCGACCTCGATCTTGGAGACATCCAACAGGTCATCCACCAACCGTTTGAGCCGTTTGCCACTCTCCAGGATTGTCTGCAGAAATTCCTGCTGAATTTCGTTGAGCGAGCCGGGGCGTCCCTGGAGCACAATTTCGGTGTAGCCGAGAATCGAAGCAAGCGGCGTGCGCAATTCGTGACTCACATTGGCAAGGAACTCGGTCTTCATCCGTTCCAGGCGCTTTAGTTCAGAGTAGTCGCGCCCAACGCCGACCAGACCGCTCACTACACCGGCGTGGTTGATGACGGGTGACAGTGAGGTCTGCAAATAGACTTTGTGTGCGTCGGTGGTTGCGATCTCCCAGTCAAAGACAACGTACTCGTTAGCAAGCGCCCGCCTGATGGCATCGGTGTGAAGCTCGGCAGCTGGGGAGGCGAAGATTTCGGCAGGGGTCTTGCCCACAACTGAGTCAGAAAGCAGACCGTATTCCTCGAATGTCCGCCCGTAAAAACCAGTGTAGCGACCGGACAAATCCACTGTGAAGACCACATCGCGCATCGATTGCACCAGTGCGCGCATCCGCTCTTCGCTGGCCGCGAGCGTTGCCTCAGTGCGCATGCGTTCTGTCAGCTCGGCTTGTAGATTCTGATAGAGGCTGATGTTGTCGATCGCCAGCGACGCGACCTGGGCGTAGCCGGCCAGCAGATCGATCTCCTCAGGCGATGGCATGACGCCGGGCGTGGTTGCAAAGAGCAGAAATAGCCCGGAGACGCGGTGCTGCGTACGCAAAGGGATGGTGATCAACGTTGCCAGTTCGGCGGGAAGTAAGACTTCCCAGCAACATTCGCTGATCACGGCCCGATCATAGCGCTGTACCTTATGATAATCATGATAATCATTACAATGATCAAAGGAGCTTGCGATGATCGATGGCGCCAGCGTAATCTTCGCGTTGCGGTGTGCGGCAAAGACGCCGATGCCTGCTGCCACGTCGAACTCCTGGTCATCGTGCATGAGCGCGATCGCCCCGTGCACGGCTTGCATGATCTGCGCTGTCTGTATCAGGACTTCGTGCAGGGTAACATCCAGTTCGCGGCGATCCAGCACGCGGAGCGCCGTGGCGTAGAGGGTCGTCAAATAGTTATTTTGGCGGCGGAGGGCGAATTCTGCGCGCGTCCGCTCGGCGTATTGCTGGCGGATGATGCGTTGACCGTAGAGCACCACGGAGAGCAGCGCGGCGTACAGCAGCCCCAGGATCAGCACGACGCCCGCTGAGATGTGCCATTGCACTCGGTCAATCTCGTCCAACAACAGGGTTACGTCGCTGTACAGCTCGAAGACGCCCTCCACTGCAGAACCCGGTGCGCGGCGCAGCGGCAGATAACTTGCCAGCACGTCGCGATTCTCGATGGCGCCGTCTAGGGCGTTGAATTCGTCGCGATGAGTCAACTCGTTGATGATTTCACCGTTGGCGGCTGCCATCACCCCGGTATTCTGCGCCTGGTCTTCGCCGATCTGCCCTAATTGGGATGAATAGAGCGTGCGTCCCCGCAAATCGTAGATTTTCACCCTGACGATGTTCAGATCGGTCATCTGTTGGCGCAGCGCAGTATCCAGGGTCGCTACGGCCGGGCTGTTACGCAGTGCGTCACTGCTGAGCGCGGCGGAGTCTCTCAGCAGTTCCGAGAATTCAGGCCAGAGGGTATTGGCAAAGGAGCGCGTCAGCGCCACATTCTTGTCTTGCTCGACGCGCAACAAGTCTTGCACGGCGTTTTGTCGATAGAAGATGCTGAGCGCCAGCGCACCAAACGCCACCACCAGCATGCTGGCGATGGCAAAGAAGCGAAATAGCCGGAACATGGCAGGCGTGGTCAGTTCGCACGCACTGGTTTTTCGAAGCGATAGCCGACGCCATACTCGGTCAGGATGTAATTGGGGTTTTTGGGGTCCTGTTCCAGCTTTTGGCGCAGCCGCCAGGTGTACAACCGCGCAAACTGCGTATCATCCTGATATTCCCAGCCCCAGACATTTTCCAGAATCTGGCGGAAGGTCAGGACGCGACCTGCATTGGCAACCAGATAGGCCAGTAACTGAAACTCGGTGGCCGTGAGACGGATCGGCTTCCCCGCCACCGTGACGCGCCGCGCTTCCAGGTCGATCTGTAGGCGTTCGTCGCTGAAGACGACGGGCGTCGCAGCCTCTTTCGCCCAGCCTGTGCGCCGCAGCAGCGCCTGAATACGCGCCACCAACACTTCCGGGCTAAAGGGCTTCACCATGTAGTCGTCGGCGCCTGTGCTCAATCCGCGCACCATATCTTCGTCCTGGCCGCGCGCAGTAAGCATTAAAATCGGGACGTCCGCCAGCTCGCGGATGCGCTGGCACGTCTCCCACCCATCCAGTTCTGGCATCATTAGATCGAGGATGACCAGATCTGGGCGTGCAGCATAGAAGCATCGCAACCCCTCCAGCCCGTTGCGAGCGGTGACCACTGTCATGCCTTCGTCAGTGAGTAGATACTGCACCATACGTAGAATGGCAGGATCGTCTTCGACGAGCAACACTGTGATATTTGGCATCGGTCACCTCCATTTCACAAGCGCACGTTCTGCTGCACTGCTTGCCGTTGCTCTGGCTACGCCATCACGCACCCCCCAACTGGCGTATTACCCCGCTTTGGGCGTTTCTTTCGGTGCCAAGCATTCTAGAACGAAAAATGCGAATATAACCTTGCAATCAACTGACAGAAATGCCGGCAGCAGCAAACTGCGGCTGTAACAACTTCGCGATAAGTTGGCAACAAGCAAGCGATGTCCCATGCCTAGACTGCAAGCAGCATGACCGCACCTGCCTGCTGGATGAGATGGGGGGCGTGGTGTGTTGCTGAACGCAGTTCTGCGCCAGTCAGTAGTACACGCACGGATGTTTGAATTCACTCGAAAGGGACTCACTATGACCGACGACGCAAATCCGTTGAACCCAGTCCAGCTTTGGCGCAATTGGCGTCAGGTGGGCGCCAGCCTTGTGCTGATGGCCATGTTTGTGCTGGCCTACTGGACACAGGCGCAAGCACAGATTGTCAACGATCCCCCGCCCCCGCCGCGCGAGATAGGCGTTTTCCCGGCGCGCGACTTCATCTCAGCCAGCGGCTACCGTGACACCGACACCGTAACCGTGGAGGTGCTGCGTTTCGACCCGACGCAGAATCAATATATCGTCACCAGTCGTGCCTCCAACATCGTACCGATCGACCTGCGCAATACGCCGGAGTTCGACGGCATCGTCGAGGTGAACCATCCTGGCGCGGCCTGTTGGGAGCAGGTGACGCCCGACATTCGCGGTGGCGACATCGTGCGGCTCACAGCGGTGCGCCCCGATCCAGACACCGGCCAATTGATCACCGAGATCGACCAGACGACAACCGCCAATGTCGTCGTCACGGAGCCAGCGTTCAATGCTGCGCCGGGCGTCATCACGGTGCGCGGCATTGCCGCCGACGCGGCGGGCAGCCCACTCCCGTTGGATCAACTTGAGGCGCGTCTGGTTGCGCCGGGCAGCATCTTTGAGTTGAGTGGACGGCGCACCCTGCGCGCGCCGGGCGACGGCGTCCTCACCTATGACGCGCCCGGTTCGACGCGCTGGACCGCCACTTTCAGCAATCTCTCCGCCAACGACGTGCAGCTTGCCCTGGAGCAGGAGTCGCGCGGCGTTTGGCTTGGTCGCGACCCGCTGGCCGCCACCGAGATCACGATCTTTGAGGTCGGCCCGGAAGTGGCCCCTGGCCCGCAGGCGCCCTGTACGGCGCCCATCGACGGGCCAATCGCTGACCCAGCACCTGCGCGCCTCCTTTACACTGCGCAGCGCGTGGGCGACACAGGCGCGCTCCAACAGCTCACCGTCACCAATCGCGGCCAGGGCGCCTTTGGGCAATTGGCGATCAGTGAGCTGATCATTGTCGGGACGCACGCCGAAGATTTCACCGTCGTCGCCACGAGCTGTCTGGCGACGCCGGTTCCCGTCGGCGGCGCCTGCACCATCGACGTGCAGTTTGCGCCGCTTTCGGCCGGTTTACACAGCGCACAACTGGAAATCCAGAGCAATTCTGACGGCGGCGTCGAGGTGATCCCGCTGACCGGCGTCGGTATGGACGCCGGGGCGCCGCCGGCGCCCTTCGCCCACCTGCTCCCGGAACGCCTGGTCTTTGCCACGCGCTCGGCGGGCAACGCTAGCCCGGTGCGCAGCCTCACGCTCTACAACCTGGGCGACGCTGACCTGACGGTTGCCGCCATTGACATCATCGGCGCCAACGCTGCCGATTACACCAATGTTGGCGCAGCAAGCTGTCTGGCCGGTCCGCTGGCCTCCGGTGCGTCTTGCACCATCGACATCAGCTTTACGCCGTCGGCGCCTGGAGCGCGCGACGCCGTCGCGACCGTCGCGACCAACGCGGCCAATGGGACGGTCTCCAGCGTGCTCGTCGGGCGCGGGCTGCAGGTGGACAACGTCTACAATCCGCCGTTGCCGCCAGTTAGCCTGGGCGTCTTCCCTTCGCGCGATTTTGTCTCACATGAAGGCTTTGCCGCCGATGAGACCGTCACCGTCGAGGTGATCCGGCATGGCGTCGTGATCGGCGTAGCATCCGACATTGCACCTATCGATGACCCCGGCACCGCCACCTTCGACGGCATCGTTGAGGTCAATCATCCGGGGGCGCCATGCTGGGAAGGCGTCACGCCTGATATCCGCGCCGGCGATATTGTGCGGGCGACAACCTCGCGCGGTATCGCACACGAAACGTATGTCGCCAATGTGCGCGTGACGACGCTGCCCTATCTGGCGGCGCCCGGCGTTGTGCGAATGCATGGCTACGCCCGCGATCTGGATGGTGCGCCCTATCCCATCGGCCAGCTCGAGGCGCGCATCATTAACCATTCATCGGATCGCTTCGACTTGAGCGGCAAGCGTGTACTGTTGGCGCCCGGTCATGGCGTCCTGGCCTATGACCCCATTAGCCCCGATAATCCCGATGGCACGCGCTGGACGGCCACCTTCTCTGGCCTGACCGACACGGACGTACAACGCGCCATCAATCCGCTGGTTGGACCGCGCATCATGTGGCTTGGTCGCGACCCCCTGGCGCTCAACGAAATCACCTTTGACGAGCCAAATGAGGTTAACGGGCCACAGGCGCCGTGCTCTGCACCCGCCGAGGCGCCCTCGCCTGACGCCACGCTCAGCCCGCGCAGTCTGAGCTTCCCGGTGCGACTGGTCGGCGCCAGCGCCACCCGCACGTTGCGCGTGACCAACACTGGCACGGCGCCGCTCATCGTGACGAGCTACGACTTCACGGGCGGCAACGCCAGCGATTTCAGCGTCACACCGGAAGGCGACAGTTGTCTAGCGCAGTCGATCGCCCCTGGTGACAGTTGCGCCCTCGTCGTCCGCTTCACGCCGACCGCTGAAGGAACGCGCGCTGCCAACCTGCGTATCCACGACAACGTCATCGGCACGCCGCAGATCGTGCCTGTCTCTGGCATTGGTTCACTGACTGCAGTGCCCAGCCTGCTAGTTAGCGTCACCAGCCTGGTCTTCCCGGCGACTGAAGTGGCCACCAATAGTGCAGCGCTGGCCGTTACCGTCGGTAATGAAGGCGGCGCACCGTTGCTCTTCAGCGAGTTGACTATCGTTGGCACACACGCCGGGGATTTCGCTATTGCGCCGGAGAGCACCTGTGGCGTCGGCAGTGGGATCGAGCCGGACGCCACCTGCACCATCAACGTCATCTTCCGGCCCGGTTTCCTGGGGACGCGCTCAGCGGCGCTGACGATTGCCGCCAATGCACCGAATAGTCCCCAGCAAGTCGTGCTGATCGGAACTTCCGACATCATGGATGGCTTCAATGACCCGCCCAAGAATGGCGTCGCCATCGAAGTCTTCCCGGTGCGCGATTACATGGTGGCGATGGGCTTCCTGCCCAACGAGCTGGTCACCGTGCAGGTCGTACGCGGTGGCGTCTTGCTGGCCGAAGTCGTCGATGTCATTCCTGTCGATCTGCCGGATACGCCGGGCTTCGATGGTTACATCGAAATCAATCACGGCGTGGCGGGTGGTGCGTGCTGGGCGGAAAGCGTGCCCGACATTCGCGCTGGCGATCTTGTCCGCACGATAGCGGTGGACAGCGCCACGTTGGCTGTCACCCGTCGTGACCAGACGCTCGTACAAGAAATTGTGGTGACGCAGCCGGCAACCGAGGTCAGTCCAGGCGTCGTCGAGATTCATGGCTATGCCAATGATATTCGCTTCGGCGGGCGCCTGCCCTTGGGGGCGCTGGAGGCGCGCATCATCGGTGACAATGACTTTGCGCTGAACGGTAGAGCCAATCTCCGCGCCGGCGCCGGGCTGGATGGCGTGCTCGAATATGACACGCCGACGGGCAGCACCTGGACCGCGCGCTTCACCGGTCTGACCGGCGCCGACGTGGCCAATGCTGTCGGTGGTTCATCCGTGGGGTTGTGGTTGGGACGCGACCCGTTGTTCAGCAACGAGTTGACGCACTATGAGTATGACGAGCTGCCCGGCGCTGCCGCCCCTTGCACGGGCGTCATCCAGGGCAGCACCGTGACGTTGGCGCCGGCCATGCTCGACTTCGGGTTGGGCGGCGTGCCCAGCGGTGCGGTGAGCCGTGATCTGGTTTTCACCAACCTGGGGCCGGAGCCGGTGCAAAACCTAGCGATCAGTGGTGTGACAGGCGCTCATCGTGGCGACTTCACCGTGACGGGCGCCACCTGTGTGACGCCGCTGGCGGTGAATCAGAGTTGTACGATCAGCGTCAGCTTCCAGCCGCAGGCAATCGGCGTGCGGCGCGCGGCGGTGGTCGTGCAGAGCGACGGCGTCAACAGTCCGCATATCGCCCAGTTAGGCGGCATCGGCGTTGGAGCCCCGACCGTGTCTGATTTTACTCCGGCGCGTGGCGGCGTCGGCACACTGGTCACGGTGCAGGGTGCTTCCTTCACCAGTGTTAGCGCAGCGCGTATCAATGGTGTGCCCGCAGCCTTCCAGGTTGTCTCTGATGGGGAATTGCGCGTGATCGTGCCCGCCGGCGCCACCGATGGCCCGATCGAGGTTACCAATATTGCGGGTTCGGCGCAGTCGGCTAATAGCTTTGTCGTTGCCTTCGACCCGCCGGTGATCACCTCGTTCACACCGCTGCAGGGCGCTGCGGGTGCAACGGTGACGATCAACGGGCAGAACTTCACGGGCGTGACTGCGGTGCATTTCAATGGCACGGCGGCTGCTTTCACCGTGCTGAGCGCCACGCAGATTCGCACGGCGGTGCCAGCAGGCGCGGCCACTGGCCCGATTGCAGTCGTCACCGATAATGGCGCAGGCGTCAGCAGCACAGCCTTCACGGTGATTCCACCGCCCACGATCACGGGGTTCAACCCAACTGCCGAGAAGCGCGGGCGTCGGGTCACGATTCTGGGCGCAAACTTCACGGGCGTTACCAGCGTGCGCTTCGGCACAGGGGCAGCGACCTTCACCGTCGTCAACGCCGGTCAGATCAACGCCACAGTGCCCAATGCAGCTACCTTCGGCCCGGTGACGGTGACCGGCCCGGGTGGCACGGCGTCGAGCACGGCTTTCGCGCTCATCGCACCGCCGACGATTGCATCGTTCACGCCCACTATTGGCGGCGTCGGCACGACAGTCACAATTCGGGGCGCGGGCTTCTTCAACGTCTCTTCGGTGACGTTCAACCGTACGAACGCGTCTTCCTTCCAGGTCATCAGCGACACTGAGATTCGAGCTGTGGTGGCGCCGCGCACCACGACCGGTACGATTGCCGTGCGTACGAGCGGCGGCACTGGCACTAGCACGGCGCTCTTCACTGTGGTGCCGCCGCCGACGATCAGCGGGTTCACGCCGACGACCGGACCGGTTGGAACCACCGTGACGGTAAACGGCACAAACCTGAATCGCGCCACGGAGGTTCGCTTCAACGGGACGCCGGCAACCTTTACAATTGTCAGCGCGACCCAACTGCGTGCTGTCGTGCCTGCAGGCGCCACTACCGGGGCGATCTCGGTCGTCAATCCTGGTGGCACTGCGGTCTCGGCGACGGCGTTCCGCGTCCAGTAGTTGTCTTGCTGCACCAATCGATACTGTACCAATCGATACTGCACCAATCAATATCGTCTTCTTGAATAGCACGGGGGATTGAACAGCACGGGGAGAGCACTCTCCCCGTGCTCATTGCATCCTGGTGGATAAGACTAGCCACCTGACGATTGACGACGTAATGATCGCTGGTTAGTATGTATCGGTGGCTGCAACCACATCGGCTGCTGCATTTCGAGTTGGCGACGACGCAGTTGTCACCTCCGAATCTGGCAGTGGCGCGTCGTTGATTGACTTGTTGTTGCCGCGCCCATCGGGATATACAACATGAAAGACATCAAGGTGCTGACAATTGAGGACGATCCGATCATCCAGCGCTTGCTCGAGATGACTTTCCGCGCGGAGGGCGCCATCGTCTTCGGCGCCCAGCACGGCGTGGAAGGTCTCCATCGTTTCATCGAACTGCGCCCCGATGTTGTGCTGCTGGATATTGCCATGCCTGAGATGGATGGTTGGGAAACGCTGCGGCGGATTCGCATGTTGGCGCAGACGCCGGTGATCATCCTCACGGTGCACGCGCAGGATCATGAGATCGTGCAGGGGCTGACGTTGGGCGCCGACGATTATGTGACCAAACCGTTCAGCCCGGAAGTTCTGGTGGCGCGCGTCCGCTCCGTGTTGCGTCGGCGCCGCCCGGCAGAGGCTGCCGCTGCCGGGCGGCGCACAGGCTATCAGGATGAGCGCTTGCTTATCGACCTGGAGGAACATCGTGTCTATGTGGACGGCGCCCCGCTCAAATTGACCGGCACCGAGCTACGGCTGCTCGAGTATCTGGTTGGCAATGTTGGGCGCGTGCTGACCTTTCGCCAAATCCTTGAAAATGTTTGGGGCTGGAGTCAACAAGACGAACCTGAACAGGTGCGCCTCTACATCTGGCGTCTGCGCCAGAAACTGGAGCTTGATCCCAGGAACCCACAATATATTGTCACCGAATATGGCGTCGGCTACCGCTTCGAGCCACGCATGACAGGAGTCGCGTCCTTGCCCCAAGTCACACCGTGAGTCTATGCCAGACGCCGCTCATGCGGTGTGCAAACTGCCTGCAATTGCAATAACTTAGAAACAAGTCGTCCATACGCCTGTAAGATGTGTTGTGGAAACTGGAGACATGACCGCTTGCTTCCGGTGCATCGTCGAAAGGAACCAGAACAGTATGTCCAGGCGCATCCCCAATGTTATCTCTCGCCAACCGGCGCAGCTCCCACTCCAACTGACGCCGGTCTCGAAGCTCTCTCTGTCTGTGCGGCGCCTCCTGCGCCTGCTCGTTGTCACGCTGGCGTTGTTCATCATTGCGGTCGGCGTCGGCGTTACGCTGCGTGCCGTGGTGATGCCCAAAGTGACGGCGCAGATTGGCGATACGGTCACGATCGACAGCCTGCACCTGACCGTCGCTGCAGCAGGTTGGGTAGCCGAGCACAAACACAGCGACGACACCAATGAGATCACGCTGACGCCGGTGCAAACCGATGAGTCGGTGGTGGATGTCTCGAGCGGCTACGCCATGCCTGCCGCCATGATGCCAGGCATGCCTGAAGAGGGGCTGCGCCGACTGCGCATGGTGGTGACGCTGAGCAACACAGGCGACCGTAGCCAGACCGTGAGCGCCGCCGATTTCGAGATCGTCGCTGCCGATGGGCAGCGCTGGCTACCGCTTGCCATTGGCAGCTTCCGCAATCAACATCTGGCGCCCGGTCAGGCAGTCGAAGGCGTCCTCTTTGCCGACATTCCCGCCGACACACCCGACCTCGGCATTGTCTGGACGCGCCGCACCGGCGAGGTTCGCCTGCCGTTGGGCACGGCGCCCGGCCACGATCCCAGCCATTCCTGACGCAACGCAACCATCCGTATTCACGTTTGCTATGACCTGTATTGAGAGGATGCACATGCTGCGAATCACTCCGATCCGCCACTTGCTGGCGACAAACACGCCATGGTTGCTCGCCATGTTGCTGACCGTGGTCGCCCTGAGTGGGCATCATTTGATCACCGAACACGCTGTCGTGCAGACGCACCTGAGTGTATGGCGCCACCTGACCTACTTCGGGCTGTTGGGCATGTTCTTGCTACCCGTGGCTGCCGCAGCGATTTATGTTGGGTGTTGGCTGGCGCGCAGTTTGGGCATCGCCGGGGCTACGGTCGGCGCAACCATACAGACGGCCGCCATCGTGGCGCTGCTCTTTGGCGCCGGCATGCTGGCGCTGGGCGTCGCAGAGATGGCGATGGTGGACTGGCTCGACGGCATCGGCTTGCACCTGCATGCGCCGGAGCCGGTCAGCCGCGCGCTGATCGCAACGGCGCTGGCCTTTGTTGTGCTTGTCGCCGGCTTTTGGACGGAGGCCACAGCACGCGGCGAACGCCTGGCGCTGCCCGCCGTCGTGCGCGGCTGGAAGCTGATTTCGCTCGCCGTGATCGCCAGTATGCTCCTCTCGATGATGCCGGTCACTTTTCAGAACGGCGCAATTGCCCCGACGACGACGCAGGCGTTCACCAACAACTGCACCGACGGCGCGCCGCTGCGCACCTACGCCGTATCGGCGATCAACGTGCGCATCACACTCAACAAGTTTGGCGACAACGATCCGATCGGCTTCATGTATGTTCTCGATGAAAACATTGCCGCTGTGCGCGCGGCTGAGGCCATTGCTGACCCGGCGCAGCGCGTCTCCACCGGCCTGCGTAACGACGTAATCCAACCGCTGGTCATCCGCGCTAACCTGGGCGACTGCGTGCAGATCAACTTCACCAATCGGCTGCTCACGCCCGCCTCCTTTCACGTGCAGGGGCTGGCGTACGCCATGGGTAGCGCGGGCAGCAGCGTTGGGCTGAATCCAAGCAGTATGGTGGCGCCCGGAGCGTCCACGATCTATCGTTACTCGATTCCCAGCGATGCCACTGCGGAAGGCGCTTACTACTTTTACAGTCACGGCGCCAGTCGTGTCGAAGTCAGCCACGGACTGTTTGGCGCCTTGATCGCTGAACCGGCTGGCTCGCGTTACCTGAACGCCGAGACTGGTGCGGAGTTGCGCAGCGGCTGGCAAGCGATCATCGATACGCCTAATGGCCCCGACTTCCGCGAGTTTACTATTCTGTTCCATGAGATCGGCGACGAAAAGACCGAACTCTTCGACGCGTCTGGCGCCAAGCTGCCTGTGCTCGACTCCAAGATTAGCGGCGCCTACCGTCCTGGCTCGCGTGCGATCAACTACCGCAGCGAACCATTCATGAATCGCCTGATGCTGGTGGGCGAAAAATCACTGGCCTACAGCTCCTACATGTTTGGCGACCCGCCTACGCCAATTCAGCGTTCCTACCTGGGCGAACCAACCAAGACGCGCCTGGTGCACGCCGGCAGCGAGGTCTTCCACGTCTTTCACCTGCATGGCGGCGGCACGCGCTGGCGCCGTAACCCCTTCGCCGACGACCGCATGGAATTTGCCCAGGGGCTTAAGAAAACCCCAACCCAGGATGCGCGTTCCGTGCGTCTGGATTCGCAGAGTATCGGCCCTGGCGAAACCTTTACGCTGGAGCATGAGTGCGGTGCGGGCGGCTGCCAGCAGACAGCGGGCGATTACCTGTGGCACTGTCATATTGGTTCGCACTATGTTGCGGGCATGTGGTCATTCTGGCGCGTTTATGACACGCTGCAACCCAATCTGGCAACGCTGCCCGATCGCGCCGAAGCGCCGCAGGCTGTGAACTCGCTGGGGCTGATCGGGCGCACGATTGAAGGCAAATTGTTGTTGCCCGCTGCTCAAATCACCAACCCGGCAACGCAGATGAGCATTGAGCAATGGATCGAGAGCCAGTTGCCGCCGCAGGGCGCGCCGCGTCGCATCACGGCGGCGGATCGCGCCGCCAATCCTGATCTTCCCGCTGGCCTCGTCAGTGACGACGCCACCGTCTGGGATTGGGCAAAGCAGGCGACCGCCAACGGCCCGCTCTATCTGGGTGAGCCAGAGACAAGCGCCGTGTGGGCAAACTATCGCTCACCCACGCCCGGTGAGCGTCCGGAGATTCTATTCAACCCGCTGAACGGTCGCTTTGCCTGGCCGCTCCTCCGTCCACACCTGGGACAGCGCCCGCCCTATGCCCCCAACATGCATGGCGGCGCACCATGGGCGGGCGAAAGTGCCACCGAGTCGCGCCCGGACGGTATGTGCCCAGCGGATGCGCCCGTGCGCACTTACCCGATTGTCGCCATCCAACAGCCGCTGCAGGTGACACCGCAAAAGCAGGACCCGGGCGGCATGCTCTATGTGCTCGCGGAAGAGAAGCGCGCTGTGCAGAGCGGCGTCAAGCCGCGCGAGCCGCTGGTGATCCGCTCGAATGTCGGCGATTGCGTCGATATCATTCTGACCAGCGAACTATCCGATGCGCAGTCGCTGCATAACTATTCCAAGGTCAACCTGCATGTGCACTTTGTCCAGTTCGACCCGGCGGCTTCCGATGGTGTGATCAGTGGCATGGCTTTCGAGCAGTCGGTGCGCCCCTACCCGACCGAGGGCGGCACAGCCGCTGCCCCGCGCGCACGCACACTGCGCGCCCAGGCCAATGCTGGCAGCATCAATATCGTGGTCGATCAGATCAACCGCCTGCGTCCTGGCATCGCCATCGGCATTGGTCTAGGGGAAGGGAACGTCGAAGTGCGCAACATCGTCAGCATCGATCCAGGCACGCGCACGATCACGCTGGATCGCCCGCTGCAGCATACCCACCTGGTCGGCGAGGCGGCAGGCGTCGAGTTCGTGCGTTATCGCTGGTACTCCGACGTCGATTCGGGTACGGTCTTTTTCCATAGCCACATCACCTTCCTTGACTGGTATCACGGTTTGATCGGCGCGCATATCATCGAACCGAGCGGTTCGACCTACCACGACCCGCGCACCGGCGCCGAGATTCGCAGCGGCGCTGTCGCCGACATCTATACAACCGGTGTGGCGGGCGTCACGGAGGCTGGCCTGTTTCCCGGCCCACAGGATGGCACGGTGCGCGGTTTCCGCGAGTTCGTTGTCTTCTTCATGGCTGACAACCCCGCTAATCCACCCAGCGGCGGCGCCATCAACCTAACCGCCGCCCCCTTCATCGAGCGCGGGCTTGATCCAAGTCGCTACTTCTGTTCCGCAACAAATGGCGACCCCAACACGCCGATCTTCCGCGCCTATCTGGGCGACCCGGTGATTGTGCGCGGCATGAGTGTGGTGGAAAAGGAAGGGGCGCTGCGTATCAGCGGCCACCGCTTCCGCCAGGAGCGCTTTAGCCTGGAAGGCGACCAAAGCGATGTTTCCGGGCAGGATGTTTCCGAACGCTACGACCTGATTCTGGAGAACGGCGCTGGCGGCATCCAACAGCGACCGGGTGACTATCTCTACTATACGACGATCAAAGAGCAGTTTGTCGATGGCGCCTGGGGTTTGCTGCGCGTGCATGACACGGCGCAACCCGATCTGCAGCCATTGCCGGGACGCAACCCGGCGCCGGCTGGCGTCGGCTTCCCCCAGAACATGCAGGTCAATGGCAACCAGGTGCAGCCCGCCACCGACCCTGGTGATGTCTGTCCGGCGGGGGCGCCGGTGCGCAGCTACGATGTGTCGATCTTCCGGCAGCCGATTCAGTATTTTGCCCCCTACCCGTCGCCGGAGGAGCCGCCAGCCGCCATCGACGGCGGTGGCATGATCTACGCGCTCGCCGAGGAAGAAGCCGCCATCAAGGCAGGGGCCAAACCGGTGACGCCGCTCGTGCTGCGTGTGAATGCTGGCGAATGTCTGGAGATTACGCTCCGCAACAATCTTGCAGCGCCGACGCCCGGCGCCTTGCCCGAAGCCGCTTCCCTGCACCTGAGCAAACTCACCTACGACCCGCAAGGCTCCTATGGCGCTGCCGTTGGCTGGAATCGTGATTCAACTGTTGCACCGGGGCAGCGTCGCCTCTACCGCTTTTATGCAGATCGCGAACTGGGCACTGCGCTTATGTACAACCTGGCGAATCCGCATCAGGTCGCACGCGGAGCCTTCGGCGCCGTCATCGTCGAACCACCCGACGCTATTTACCGCAACCCGGTCGACGGCACGGAAGTCAGGTCGGGTGTCGTCGCTGATATTCTGAGCGCCAGCGGCAGCTTCCGCGAGTATGTCGCATTGCTGCAGGACGAAGACGATGTCATCGGCCAGAATGAGATGCCCTACCCGATCCAGGTCAAGGGCTTTACCGGTATGAACTATCGCGCCGATCCCTGGGCCGGCCGTCTGCTGGCTGACCCGAACCCGGCGACTGTCTTTGCTACTAATGCTTTCCACGGTGACCCTGCTAATCTCTTCCACGCTTACACCGGCGACCCGGTCGTGATTCGGCTGGGCAAGCCGTGGGGTACGCAGGGACAGACTTTCGCCGTCGAAGGGCACCGCTGGCCGCTGGAGCCAAACACGCGTGACGCCAACCTGATCGGCGTCAAGTCGATCCGCGCTGGTGAGACCTTCGAGTTGAAGCTGGCAGGCGGCGCGGGCGGCGAGGTTGGCGCAGGCGGCGACTACCTGTTTGGCGATATGCGCTATGCTTTCCGCGAGGCCGGTATTTGGGGCATCATGCGTGTCCATGATGCGCCGCAGTCGAACTTGTTGGCGCTGCCCACGAATGGCGCCATGCTGACGATGATGATGTGGCCAGAGGCGGAAGGCGGTTACGCCAATCGCCCGCTGACTTACTATTATCAGATTGCCAACACGGGCGGCGATGCGTTCTCCAACGTTCGCATCCAGGATGATATCTGCACCGCGATCCAGTTGGTCGATGGCGACCTCGACGCAAACCAGATGCTGGATGTGGGCGAAGTCTGGGATTACGCCTGCCAGGCTGTGTTGGACAAAGACACGACCAACACGGCGCGCGTGACAGCGCAAGACGCCCAGGGCGCCTCAGTGACGCTCAGCAAGCGTAGTTGGGTCAACATCATCGACCCGCACGTGACCGTCGTCCAGCGCGCCAGCAGCAACACGGTGGGCATCGGCGCCTCTGTCACCTTCACCTATGAAGTGCGCTCGCACCAGGGCAATGACCCGTTGGCTGCTGTCACTGTCACCGATGACCAGTGCGCCGATGTACAGTATGCGACTGGCGACGCCAACGCAGATGGTGTGCTCGACCTGAATGAGACCTGGCGCTTCACCTGCACAACGCTGGTGATGGGCGACATCACCAGCGCGGCGACGGCGCAAGGAATCGACTCCTACGGCGAAATGGTGACCGGAACGACGAGCGCCTTTGTCCATGCCCTGACCACCGGCCTTCAGGTTGCGGTGACGCCCAGCCTGAACACCGCCACGATCGGCGCCAACATCGCCTACGCCTATCGCGTCACGAACAGCGGCGAAACCCCGCTAACCGGTGTGCAAGTTCATGACAGCCGCCTGGGCGTGGTGGCGCTCAACAAGGCCAACCTGGCGCCCGGTGAAGTGGCGCAAGGCGCGGCTGCCTATACTGTCGGCGAGAATGACCTGCCCGGCCCGCTTACGCAGGCGGTGCTGGCTTCGGCTACCTCGGCGCTGGCGCCCAATACGCCGGTCAGCGCCACGACCAGCGCGTCGGTCGCCGTCAGCGGACAGCCCGCAGTGGCTGTCTCTGTGCAGCCATCGACCAATGCGGCGCGCGTCGGCGATGCCGTGACTTACACCTACATCGTCCGCAACACCGGCGATGTGACGCTCGGCAACGCTATGCTGAGCGACAGCCGGCTAGGGGCGCTGACGCTCAGCAGCACAACATTGCAGCCTGGCGGCGCAGCGGTTGCTTCCGCCACCTACACGATCACAGCGGCTAATCTCCCCGGTCCGCTGAGCAACCGCGTTACGGCAAGCGCCAATGCGCTCGGCGTCAATACGCCGGTCAGCGCCACTGCCGCCAGTGTCGTGACGCTCAACTATCGCGCCGAACTCGATATTGCCAGCAGCGTGGCCCCGCAGCCGGCCAGTGTGGGTGAGCTGGTCAGCTACGCCTACACGGTCACGAACACCGGCGAGGTTACACTCTACGGGCTGACAGCCAGCGATACTCGCCTCGGCTTCCTTACTTTGAGTAAGAGCCAGCTGGCGCCCGGCGAATCGGCTACAGCGCAAGGGATGACGCCTATCGTGGCGGGCGACCTGCCCGGACCTCTGGTCAACACGCTGACCGTAAAGGGCAGACCGGCGCCCGAACTGCCGGAGATCGTCATCAAGGCCGCCAATTCAGTGGCGCTGGTCGACAATGCCGACGTCATGCTGGTGCAGAGTGTCAACAAGCTGGTGGCGAAGCCGGGTGAGACCATCGTCTTTACCTACAAGGTGCAGAACGTTGGCGCCATGATGCTAGACAATGTCACGTTGAGCCACGACCTGCCGACGCCGCAGCCGCGCGCGCTGCAGTCGCTGGCGCCCGGTAAGAGTATCAGCGGGACGATCACCTATGTGGTCAAAGAGTCAGACGTGTTGGCGCCAATCGTGAATCAGATGCAAGTCAGGGCGACGGTGCGCAGCAACGGCAAGCAGGTCTCCGCCGCCGATGCCGACATGGTCTTTGTGGTGGCAACCCCGCGCCTGCAGGCCAGTGTCCACGCCAACGCACCGGCGGTGGCGGTGGGAGGGCGCGCCCGGTTCACGTTGGTGGTCGAAAACACCGGCGACCTCACGCTGCGTGGGCTGAGTGTGGCGTCAGGCGCGTTGGGGGCGATCGCGCTGGGGACGACAACGCTGGCGCCTGGGCAACGCACCGAGGGCGTGCTGGAGGTGGACATCACTGAGAGACATCTGCCCGGCCCGTTGGCGGTGACGTTCCATGTGCGCGGTGAGGCGAACATCACGGGGGCAACGGTCAATGCGACAGCCGGCGGCGCAGTGGCGCTGGTCAGCAACCCCCAGATGAAGATCGCGAGCACGGCCAGCCACAACTCCGCCACCATCGGTGATACGGTGGCGTATAAGCACATCCTGACCAATGTTGGCGACGTCACGTTGGAGTTGGTCAATGTGACGGACAACCAAAACTCGGCGTACATTCCAGTGCAGACCGTGTTGACGCCTGGTGAGAGCATCGAAGTGACGGGCAGCCGCACCATCGGTGAGCAAGACTTGCCCGGCCCACTGGTTGCCGAACTCACGGCGACCGCGCGGCCTGTATACGGTGTTGGGGTGGCAACTGTCTCGAGTGCAAGCCGCACGCCGCTGACGAGCAACGCCGCCATCGATGTGATTCAGCAGCCCAGCCTGGCGCAGGTCAACATCGGCGAAGAGATCGACTATCTGTTCACGCTCCGCAATGTCGGCAATGTGACTCTGTACAATGTCCGGTTAGTTGACAGCAAGCTAGGGGCGATTTCACTGGATGCCAGTATGTTGGCGCCAGGCGCCCGCATCACCCGGCGTGTGACCTATCGCGTACAACCGCAGGATTGGGGCGCACCGCTGGCGCTGCGCAGTACGGCGACCGCCGACACCGCGCAAGGTGTGAGCGTGAGTGACGTCGACGCCAGCGCTGTTGAGGTGACCAGCTCGACGCTGACGCTGAACCACGTGGTGCGTGGCGATAGCAGCACCGTCGTTGCCTTCAACTTCCGCCTCAACACCATGGACTTCACGCTGCCAGCGGACCAATACACGATGTTCCAGTGGCTGACGCCGGGCGAGTACACGTTGCAGGCCAAGCAACGCAACTGGCGCTTCCTTGAAGTGCGCTGCGAAGGTCAGCCGCCGCTGGATGCGCGCAACGGTGTGACGTTGACGATCCAGCGCGGGCAGAATCTGAGTTGCACGCTTGTGAGCGAAGCGTCCTCCAACACCGTCCCCAGTGGCAATAGTGCTCACTTCGTGTACATGCCAATGGTCAGCCGCAGGTAGCCACCTACAAGGAATTTCCACATCTATGCCGCCAGAGGAGGCTCAGCAACGTGCTGAGCCTCCTCTGGCGGCGTGCTTCCCCCAGCGCACGGTCGCAAATCAAGCAGGCCGCGACCACACGCCGCTGCCACCCTCGCGATAAGTTTGAAACGCCATCGCGATGTCCGGGTAATACTCTGGGACCATACTGACAGCTATCACCGCCGGTTCGTCTTGTGAAGTGAGGTGGCAATGGGTTCTCGTTTGGCTCTGCGCATATATCATCGCCGTGTTTCGGTTATGCCGGTGCGCACAGCGCAAGTCTTCCGCACCTGGCGCTGGCTGGTGGTGTGTCTGCTGCTGTTGGCCGGGCTGCCCACTCAGGTGCGCGCACAGGGCGCCGCTGTGGTGGCCGACGCCGGGCCGGATCAGGTGGCAGAGGTAGGGCGGCGGGTGGACCTCGATGGCCGCGCCTCGCGCGGCGCTGGACTGACCTACCATTGGCGTCAGGTTGCCGGTCCATTGGTCACGCTCGAAGCGGCCACCTCGCCTGTGGCGTGGTTTATCTATCCCTTTCTGCCGGGGCTGGATGTTCGCACCCTCGCCTTCGAGTTGACCGTGACCAGTACGACCGGCGCCACTGCTGCCGATACGACCTTCGTCCTGGAGGCGATCCTGCCGCCGCCGCCCGCACTCTCCACGGTGGCTGTGCCCGAACCAACGCAGCTTGGCAACTATGTCCGCGACCGGCAGGCAGCGCTCCAGCTCGGCAAAGCGCTCTTCTGGGACATGCAGGTGGGCAGCGATGGCGTCCAGGCCTGCGCCTCCTGCCACTATGCAGCCGGCGTCGACCGTCGCGTCACGCACCAGCGACATCCGGGCGCTGATGGAGAGTTCAATGGCGGTGCACCGTTGCGCACCTTTCAGGCCAGCGATTTCCCGTTTCACCAGGTGCGCGACCCGTTGGCGAGCGTACAGGAGGTCATTCGTTCGCACGATGACGTGGCCGGGAGCCAGGGCGTCGTGCGCACCACCTTTGCTGGCATCAACCCCGGGGCTCGCATTGATGCTGGCGTCAGTATCCCTGACCCGATCTTTCATGTTGACGGCGTCAACACACGCCAGGTCACCGGACGGAATGCACCATCGGTGATCAATGCGGTCTTCAATCTGCGCAACTTTTGGGATGGCCGCGCCAGCTATGTCTTCAATGGCGTCAATCATCTGGGGGTGCGCGATCCGCAGGCGCATGTATGGTCAGTGCAGGGCGGCGTGGTGATGCCTGAATATGTGCGCCTCGACAAGGCCAGCCTGGCGTCGCAAGCGGTGGGGCCGGTCAACAACCCCGTTGAGATGGCGTGGGATGGGCGGCGCTTCCCAGAGTTGGGGCGCAAATTGCTGGCATTGGCGCCCCTTGCCGGGCAGCGCGTCGATCCCACCGACAGCGTGTTAGGGGCGCTGGCGGCGCCTGACGGTGGTCTCCAGACGACCTATGCGGCGCTAATCCAGGCGGCTTTCGCGCCGCGTTTCTGGGACGCAAACGACATCATCGCTTATGCTCAGGATGGCGCTGCCAGCGTTGCGCCTGCGCCTGGACGACCGCTGCGTACAAACGAATTTACGCTGATAGAGGCGAATTTTTCGCTCTTCTTCGGGCTGGCCATTCAGCTCTACGAGGCTACGCTGGTTTCCGATCAGACGCCTTATGACCGCTACCAGCAAGGCGACGCTACTGCATTGACGGCGCAACAATTGCGAGGGCAACACCTGTTCATGAACGTGGTGCAGTGTGTTGCCTGTCACGCCGGCCCTGAATTCACGAACGCATCGGTCAGCCAGTTCTTTGCTGTGGAACCAGAGGGGGGCGCCGATGTGGGCGCGCTCATCGAACGCATGGCGACCGCCGACAATACACTCGGCATTTACGATCTTGGCTTCTATAATATCGGCGTGCGCCCTACTGCGGAGGATGTCGGCATTGGGGGGCTGGACAGTCTGGGCAATCCGCTATCCGCGTCACGTCTGGCGCAGCTCGGCATACCGATCGGCCCGCCACTGACGCTCAACCCGACGGTGAGTCCATTCGAATATGCGGCCGTTATTGGCGCGTTCAAGGTGCCGAGCCTGCGCAACGTGGAGTTGACAGCACCCTACATGCATAATGGCGGCATGGCGACGCTCACGCAGGTGGTTGAGTTCTACGCACGCGGCAGCGACTTTCGTCAGCAGAATCTCCACGACCTGGCGCCAGCCATCGTGCCATTGCCGATCAATCGCGCCGACGTCGAGGATCTCACCGCCTTCCTGACTGCGCTGACAGACGAGCGCGTGCGTCGCGCCGCTGCGCCCTTCGACCATCCGCAACTCTTCATTCCCAACGGCGATGATCTGCTCGAAGTGCCTGCAGTCGGCGCTGCAGGCGGGCCACCGCTGGAAAGTTTCGTGGATGGTGCGCCTGATTTCGCCGTGAGCCTGGAAGCACCTGCCATCGTCCATGCCAACGCGCCGCTGACGGCCAACCTCAGGGTGACCAATACCGGCTCGCTGAATCTGCGCGCAGTTGCTACTGCGACAACCCTGCCCGGGTGCACCTGGGGCGCGCCAGCGCAGGACGCCTGGGCCGCTGGCGTGGCTGAGATCGGTGAAGTGTGGCGCATGAGCTGTGTAACGTCCGTGGCGATGAGCGGCGTCTATACGGCCATGATGGCGGCGACCGACAAACTTGGGCAACACACCACGCGCAACGCCACCCACACGTTCCAGGTCATCCGGCCGGCGCTGGCGGTGGGCGTCACCCCCCATACCGTAACAGTGGCGGCCGGCGCGCCAGTCACATTTACATACACCGTCACCAACACCGGCGACACGCCACTGACAGCGGTGACGCTGCTCAGTTCGTTGACCGGCGCCCACACGCTGCCCGTCGCTGCGCTTGCACCAGGCGCAGCGGCGACGTTGGTCGCAACCCATACGGTGCCGACGGACGCGACGGCATCCCAACACAATCAGGTGCGCGTGCGTGCGCAATCCATAGCTGGCATGGAGGTCGTAGCCGAAGACGCAGGGATGATCGATGTGCTGCCGGCAACTTTGCACCTGACGATCGAGACTGCGCCTGCGGTTGTTGTGGGCGAGGTTGTGCACTATCGCGCCCACATCGAAAACACCGGCGCGCTTACGCTGTACGATCTGGCGTTACATGCAGCACAGGGCAGTGCCGCGTTGACGACGATAGGTGCGCTGGCGCCAGGCGCAGCCATCTCTGCCACCGGCACTCTGACGGCAGGTGAGGCGTTGCTTCCCGGCCCGCTGGTCGAGTCGTTGTTGGTGAGCGCACACACAGCCTACGGACAGCCGGTCACCGCTACGCAGACGCTGGCGTGGGATTTGGAAGCAGCGCCGGCGCTGGCATTGACACACGTGTTCATTCCTACTACAGCGCGAATCGGTGAGACGGTGACATATTCTTATGTCCTGACCAATATTGGACGCGTTGCCTTGCACAATATCGCCCTCACCAGCCAGCGTCTTGGCGCGCTGCCATTGGCAGACGCCAGCCTGTCCCCTGGTGCACAAGCCGCCGGCGCCTGGCAATTCGTGGTGACGGAGGAGGAGCTTCCCGGCCCGCTGGTGCTCCGCGTTGAGGCAAGCGGTGTGAATACGGTGGCTGGCGTGCAGGCGACAACAGCCAATACGTTGACATTGGCGCTGCAATCACAGCCGGGCCTGGCGCTGACCGCGCAGCCACCCACCACGGTTGCGCGCAGCGGTGAGACCGTAGTCGTGCGCGTCCAGATCACGAACACCGGCGACGTGACGCTTGACCAGCTTGCGGCGGATGCGGCGTCATTCGGGCCGGTGACGCTAAGCAACACTCGGTTAGCGCCTGGCGTCTCCACCAGTGGTGAGGTGCGCGTCCTGATCACAGAAGCAGTGCAACCCGGCCCAGTGTTGCTCACCATCACCGCACACGCCACGCCACAGCAAGGCGGTGCATCGGTTGCGTCAACAGCCAGCACTCAGATCGTCTTGACCCGCACCCCAGCGCTTGCTGTCGAGGTAACCGCACCCACACATGCGCAGGTCGGGCAAGAGATCGTCGCCACCGTGCGCCTGCGCAACACTGGCGACGCCACACTGACCGATTTTGCACTCCAGACCACGCCTGCGGGACATGCTGAGTTCGCCAGTTCGGAGTTGGCGCCGGGACAGACAGCGACGGCAATGGTTTATCAGCGTGTGGAGGAAAACAGTCTGCCCGGTCCGCTCATGTTGCAAGTATCCGCAACGGCACACACGCGCTTTGGCGCTGCACCCCAGGTGCAGGCCGAAGGCAGGACGACCGTGATGCTGTCGTCGCAACCGCGCCTCGAAATCGCAACTGTGAGCGCCCCCATTACTGCCACGATCGGTTCCGATGTGATGGTCGCCTATCGCGTGCGCAACACGGGCGATGTGACGTTGTTCGGCGTCACGCTGCACGATGCGCGGGCGGGCGAAATCCCGCTGCCCGACGACACCCTCGCCCCTGGTAAAGTGACGACCGGCGTGGCGCGCTATCGAGTCACGATGGCTGATGCACCCGGTCCGTTGCGCAGCGAGGCGACAGCAACGGCCGAGACGCGCACCGGGCAGTCTGTGACTGCCCTGGCTTCCGTTGCGATCATTGTGCAAACCAATCCGGGTTTGACGATCACGTCCGCACGCACTGGGGTGGCTGGTGTCGGGGAAATTGTGGCGATCCGCTATACGATAGCCAATCACGGCGATCTGCCTGTGTCGAATCTGGAGGTCATCGACAGCGCGGGTGAGATGTTGCCGCTGGCGCTCACTTCGCTTGAGCCGGGCGCCGAGGCTGTCATCGAAGCTGCACACACCGTCACCCTCACCGATCTCCCTGGGCCACTGCTGCACACGATCGCGGTGCGCGGACAGGCGCGTGACGGACAGATCGTGCAGGTACGTGGCGCAGCAGCGGTGCGATTGGCGCCACCAATGACCAGCGTAATCCACCTGGCGCCTGGCGCTCGCCAGACGGTTACAGTTGGGGACGTTTCGCTGATCGTGGAAGCGCCCCAGGGCTTTGCGCTGCCAGCAGTGACAGCCACACACCTGGATATGACGCTGGCGCCAGCCCCACCGTTGGCCTATCAGCACCCGGAAGGGATGACGCACCGTGGCGCGGCATTGGCGCTGGCAATATATGCCGATGGCGAACTTCGCACCGATGCGCACTTTGCAGAACCGCTGCGCCTCGTCGTCCCGGCGCCGGCGGTCTGGTCATGGATAGCCTATCGGTGGGACGATCTGACCAGCGCCTGGAACCGCGAGGGGCTGACCACAAGTGGGAGTGGTGCAGACACGGTAACCATCAGCTTGCAGCACCCGGGCATCGTTGCGCTCTTCGCACCGGAAGCAACGACGCCTTCTGCATCAACGTGGCTATATCTGCCTGCCATTCAGCGTTAAATCAGCGCTGCTGACCTCTAGGTTAGCTGATCAACTTCTCGGAAGCTCCAAAGCTTCCGGGAAGTTGTGAACGATATTTCACCTCACTCACTTCACTGGGGTGAGGCCAGAGACGCAAAGCGTGCTATCGCGCCATGGTTGCCCAGCACAGCCACGATATCGCCGGCGCGTAGCGTCTCGGTCGGGTCAGGGTTGATCATCAGTCCATTTGGGCGCATGATGGCAACGATGGTAACGCCGGTCTGGCTGCGAATTTTTGCTTCGCCCAGGGTGCGGTCGATGAGCGGGCTGTTCGCTGCCAGTGTAACCCACGAGAATTCAAGCAAGCGTCGCGCGTGTTCGAGCGCGTGCACGGCATCGTAATCGGCGTGAAGTTGATAGATTGGCGCATAGAGATCGTGGCGCACGCCATCGGTGTAGCGTTGCACTTCCAATGCAGGAATGTCGAGATGGAGCAGCGCCTGGCGGGCAATCTCCAGCCCGGCTTCGAACTCAGGTTGGACAACTTCGTACACACCGATGGCGTGCAGCGCTTCCAGTTGTTCGATAGCTTCGGCGCGGGCGACGATATGCAGGTCTGCATTAAGGGCGCGAATTTGCTGCGCCACCATCTGCGTGATTTTGATCGTGGGCGTCGTGATCAGCGCCAGATGCGCGCGCTCGATGGCGGCGGCCTTGAGCACGACGGCATGACTGGCGTCACCGTAGAGCACCGGGATGCCGTCGCGCTTGCATTCGTCAACGCGTTGTTGGTTCAATTCGATGGCGATGACGGGCACATGCAGCCGGTGCAGCATTCCGGCTACAAACTGGCCGACGCGCCCGGCGCCAGCGATCACGACGTGGTCGCGCAGCCCTTGCTCTGGCAGGTCGAAGGTCTGCATCGGCCCGCCGCGAAAGAGGCGCTGCTGCAGGCCATAGAGCGGTTGAATCAGACCGAACGCGGGCGGTGTGATCAGGATGCTGACCAACGCAGCGCTGAGGATAAGCGAGTAGGTGTCGGGCGCAAAGATGCCGTCTGTCACACCAATGCGCGCCAGCACAAATGAAAATTCACCAAACTGAAAGAGCGCCAGCGCCGTCGCCAATGGCACTACGTTGCGGTAGCCAAACAGGCGAGTCAATCCGCCAAAGAGCAGCGCCTTGCTGATGACCACCATCGCCACCACGAGCAGCACCGGCGTGAGATTAGCCAGCAAGAAGGTTGGGTCGAGCAACATCCCGACGGAGACGAAAAAGATCATGGCAAAGATGTCGCGCAGTGGAATCACCTCGCCCAGCGCCTGCACGTTGTAGTCCGATTCGCTGATGACCAGCCCGGCCAGGAATGCGCCAAAGGCGAAGGAAAGCCCGGCCAGGAACGCTGCGTACCCCACTCCCAGCCCCAATGCCGTCACTGTGACCAGGAAGAGTTCGCGCGATTCCCAGCGCGCGATGCGGCGCATCAGCCAGGGGATGACGCGTGTGCCGATCAACAGCATGGCGCCGAGGAAGAGTCCAGCGCGCACAACTGTAAAGAGCAACGCTACAACATCGAATGCGTCGCCGCCGATGTAGGGCAGCACCAGCATGATCGCCATGATGCATAAGTCCTGCACGACAAAGATGCCGAGCATGACGCGACTGGAGAGCGTGCCCATCAGCCCGCGCGCGCTGAGCGTCTTGAGCACAATCATCGTGTTGGACGTGCTGATCACGGCGCCAAACCAGAGCGCCGCCACCCAATCCAACCCCAGCCACTGACCGATGCCATAGCCAATTGCAACTGTCAACGCTATCTGGATCGGTGTGCCAATCAAGGCGATGCGACGCACCGGCGCCAGCTCCTTGAGGGAAAACTCGATCCCCAACGTAAAGAGGAGCAATGCCACGCCGATCTCGGCCAGGCGGGCGATGTCGTCGATGCTGCCGACCGTGACCCCCCCTGTATACGGCCCGACAATCACCCCGGCCAGGATGTAGCCGACAATCAACGGCTGGCGCAGAAACTGTGCAACCAATCCGCCGATCAGCGCGGCGACGATGATGATGGCGATATCTGCAGCGATCCCCATGCTAAGACTCCTGCTCCACGTGGGCGCAAGCCAGGCGGCGGTTCTGGTGTATGAGGTGTGCGCCTCGCGCGTCGTCTGTCTTGCCTCGGCGCGCAGTACAGGGCATTCCCATCACCGGGCGCTTCCCAAACTGGGTTCCTGAAGCCGTCTGCACCAGCGCCAGATCAATTCTTGCTGACGCCACTATAGCACGCCCGGTGCAATTTTCTCTGTTCGATAACCTCTTCAGGGCGTAGCGCACTATTCATTGCTGCCTGCATCTGTTGTCCGGGCTGTCTCCGTCGCAAAGCTGTCTCCGTCGCAAAGCTGTCTCCGTCGCAAAGCTGTCAGAAAGTAGACCTTCAACCCATTCGCTATTTGACGCACACCGCCAAAGATCATACTATTCGTGGTTGGTGTGCGGTCTCTGGCTGGCCGGCGCCTTTTTTGTTCGTCTTTCATTGGAGGGGGTGCAAAATGCGGTTGATTCCACGCAAGTTGTTCTTGACGCGCGGTGTTGGCATTCACAAGGAGAAGCTCACCAGCTTCGAGTTGGCGCTGCGCGAGGCCGGTATCGCCCAGTTCAATCTGGTGCGCGTTTCTTCGATTTTCCCGCCGCACTGTCAAATTGTCTCGAAAGAGGAAGGACTGCAATTGCTACAGGCTGGTGAGATCGTCTTTTCGGTGATCGCTGAAATGTCTAGCAACGAGCCGGGTCGCCGCATGGCCGCTTCGATTGGTGTGGCGCGCCCTGCCGACCACGACAAATACGGGTACCTCTCCGAGCATCATAGCTATGGGCAGACCGAAAAGGAAGCTGGCGATTACGCCGAAGATCTGGCCGCCACCATGCTGGCGACAACGCTTGGTATTAACTTCGACGTTGACAAGGATTACAACGAGCGCAAAGAACAATACATGATGGGCGGCGAGATCGTCGATAGCACCAGCATCACGATGGCGGTCACGGCGGCGCCGGGCGGCGTGTGGACGACCGTGATCAGTGCGGCGATTTTGATTTAGCTGGTTTGATTCAGCCGGGGCACGGGGCGAGTTGCGAGAGACGAGATGTCTGGCAACTCGCCTTCTCATGCCTGAGGCGCATGGACTTCGCACAAAGTGAAGGCAAAATGACGACACCCGACAATTTTCTGGGGCTGGAAGCTGAACACAGCGCGTTTGACCGCGCACGCGTGCTGGTATTACCGATACCATTTGAGGCCACTGTCAGTTATGGTGGCGGCACAGGGGCTGGCCCAAACGCGATCATCCACGCGTCGCAGCAGGTGGAACTCTACGATCGCGAATATGATCTGGAACCGGCGTTGCATTACGGTGTACACACGCTGCCCGCTCTCGATCTGCCGGAAGACCCGACGGCGGCTGTCGCTGCAATTCGCTCCGCTGTCGCTGCCGCTGCGCGCACTGGTAAGCTCGTTGTTGGTTTGGGCGGTGAACATACAGTCAGCGTTGGCGTCGGACGCGGGCTGCTTGACGCAGTGGGTGGCCCCCTCACCGTCGTGCAGATCGACGCCCACAGTGACCTGCGCAACGAGTATGAGGGCACGCCCTATAGCCATGCCTGCATCGCGCGCCGCCTGTTGGACGACCCAGCAGTTGAGCAGGTGCTGCAACTTGGCATCCGCTCTGTCTGCCCGGAGGAAGTCGCTTTCGCGCGTGCGCATCCGGCGCGGACGCGCGTCTGGTATACGGAGGCTGTGCACGATGGCAGCTGGCGCAGTGAGTTCATCCAGCGCATCCAGGGGCGACGCGTCTTTCTCACCATCGACGTAGACGGATTGGACCCAGCGATTGTGCCCGCTACGGGTACGCCCGAACCAGACGGTTTGACATGGCCGGAGACGTTGGATATCCTGCGTACGTTGAACGCGCACGCCACTGTAGTTGGGCTGGACTGTGTCGAGCTGGCGCCAATGCCGGGATTGCACCTGGCAGACTTTGCCGTCGCCAAGCTGGTTTACAAAGCGATTTCGTATAGCATGATGCGGGGTGGATAAATCATGGAACATGCAAGCGCCGTGCGCGCCTTTATTAAGCACCACTATCGGCATTTCAACAGCGCAGCATTGGTTGACGCTGCCGAGGGCTACGTGAAGTTCATTGAGAACGGCGGCAAAATGCTGGTGGCCATGGCCGGCGCCATGAGCACCGCCGAATTGGGACTGTCGCTGGCTGAAATGATCCGTCAGGACAAGGTGCATGCCATCTCCTGCACCGGCGCCAACCTGGAGGAAGACATCTACAACTTGGTGGCGCACGATTATTACGTGCGCGTGCCCAACTACCGCGACCTGACGCCAGAAGACGAGCACGAGCTGCTTTCACGCCACCTCAACCGCGTCACCGACACCTGCATCCCCGAAGAAGAGGCGATCCGTCGCATCGAAGCGGCTATCCTAGAAGAGTGGACCGCTGCTGACCGCGCAGGTGAGCGCTACTTTCCACATGAGTTCCTCTACCGCATCCTACGCAGCGGTAAGCTGGAACCGTACTTCCAAATTGACCCGAAAGATTCATGGATGATGGCCGCTTGTGAAAAGAACCTGCCGATCTTTGTTCCTGGCTGGGAAGATTCGACGACCGGCAACATCTACGCTGCGCATTGCATGGCCGGCGACATCAAAAATGTGCACACTGTGCGAACAGGCATCGAGTACATGATGACGTTGTCGGCATGGTACTCGGCGACCGCTGCGACGACGCCGATCGGCTTCTTCCAGATCGGCGGCGGTATCGCCGGTGACTTCCCGATCTGCGTCGTGCCGATGTTGCGTCAAGACCTGGAGCGTGATGACATTCCGCTATGGGCCTACTTCTGCCAGATCAGCGACTCGACGACGAGTTACGGTTCCTACTCCGGCGCCGTGCCAAACGAGAAGATCACGTGGGAGAAGCTGGACATCACCACCCCCAAGTTTATCGTGGAGAGTGACGCCACCATCGTCGCACCGCTGATCTTTGCGTATGTGTTGGGCAGTTAGCCTCGGCGTCGAAAGGCGATGGAGCTAACGGGGTGACAGCAAAATTGCATAGAAAAAGGGATCGGTTATGGCCGATCCCTTTTTTTCGATCAAAACTACTGCTTTACAGTCGGTGGCAAGGCGTCGCCGCGCTTCCGACCGGCAGAATCAGATCTTCTGGACGTTGGCGGCTGCCGGGCCTTTGGGGCCTTGCTCGACCGAGAACTCGACCTTGTCGCCTTCAGCGAGGGTGCGGAAACCGGCGGCCATGATGGCGGTCTGGTGGACAAAGACATCCTTCTTGCCAGAGTCGGGCGTGATGAAGCCGTAGCCCTTCTGGTCGTTGAACCACTTGACGGTGCCTTTTTCGCGAGCGGACATGTTGGAAACTTCCTTTCCTGGTACTAACTGCAAAAACGTTTACTGTTGCTATAAATGTGGTCATTTCCAACGGCAAAACCAAAAGCCGCCCAGACGTAAAGTCAGAGCGGCTATACTTCACTCGCTGTAGGACTTACATTCTAGCATGATTAGTATAGCCTACCTGATTTCTGGTGTCAAAATTGGCGAAAACGCAAGTTCATGCCCCTTTTCACGGCGGCTGGCGGCAACAAAAAAGCGGGATTCCAACCAATGCTGGAATCCCGCTGTGACTGGCACGACAAATTAGACGGCGCTGCCGTTAATTACTGCCGGCTTGCACCCGCAAGCGTTCAGTGTTCCTAAATTTTCTGAACGTTGGCGGCTGACGGCCCCTTGGGGCCTTGCTCGACCGAGAATTCGACCTTGTCGCCTTCGGCGAGGGTGCGGAAACCGGCGGCCATGATCGCCGACTGATGGACAAAGACATCTTTCTTGCCGGACTCAGGCGTGATGAAGCCGAAGCCCTTCTGATCGTTGAACCACTTGACGGTGCCTTTTTCACGAGTAGCCATGTTGGAAACTTCCTTTCCTGAAATACAATACTGTTTACTAACTACGGTACAAAATGTGGTCGTTCCCAACAGCAAAAACAAAAAGCTGCTCAAACTTGTAGTCTGAGCAGCGGTCGTTTTCTCGCTAAAGGACTTACAAAATTTTGTAATTGTTACAATACTATGAGTGGTCGGGCTTGTCAAATCAACAAGCGCGCGAAATGTCATTGATTCGGTTTGCGCGCTTGCTCATCATCTCGACGTGAAAATGGGTAGCTTCGTCTGCAGGTTGCGGGGAACATTAGGGCACAGGGGTGACGTGCAGTAGAATGCACCCGAAGAATTGGTGCATTGAAGGCGCGACGCTGGCATCACTGGCAGCTACCATCGGCAAGAATCATTAGCATGACCATCTCCACGCAACAGGTGGATCATTACGAGGTGCTGGGCGTATCGCCGCAGGCAACCGAAGAGGAAATCCGTCGGCGCTACCGATTTCTGGCGCTGGCGTTTCACCCGGATCGCCATCAGCGCAACGCCGAGCATCACCACCTGGCCGAACAGCAGATCAAGCGCATCAACGAAGCATACCGGGTGCTCTCTGATCCTCACCTGCGCGCCGCGTTTGATGCCACCCGGCAGTTGGGGCTGGATGCGGCGAGTGCAGGGCGACCGCCCGCGTCGATCTATGCCCAATCGCTGCAAGAGATGGCGCGCGCCAGTCAACGCCTGGCGCAGGTCGAACAGGAACTGGCAAAGAGCCGGACACGCCTGGAAAAACTAGAGCGCACCAATGCCGAGCTGAGTGCGCAGCTGGTGGAAGTCGAACAGGCGCACGCGGCAGAACGGGCGACCTTCGAGAGCGAGCGCAAGGCGTTGCGCCAACAGTTGGAGACGTTGACGCAAGCTACGAATGCGACCGAGGGCGCGTTGCGCATTCAGCTCGACCATGCCGAACGCAAAATGTTGCGTCTCCAGCAAGAGGTGGAACGCAAGACGATGCTGCTTGACCGGCTGAATGCAGCCAAACACGAATGGGAAAATTCGAGCCAGAGCCGATTCGATGCCCTGAATCAACGGCTGGCGCGGCTGCGCGCCGAGCTGGAGGCGCGTGACCTGGAGTTGGCCGCAGCGCTGGCCAGGCATCAGGCGTTACAAGAGCAGTTCACCCAGGAACAGCGCAGCGCGCACCAGGCGCTCCAGAATTACGCCAACGCCCTCACCGCCAGCGAGACCGAAGCAGCGCGCCTGCAAATTGAGTTGGACAGCGTCACAGCTGGACAGCAACGCAGCCGCACCATCATGCGTCTCTGGCAGGTCGCCGCTATTATTGGCATTGCCAATACGGTGATTCTGCTGGTCATCGTCTTACAGTGGCTGCGCGGCGGCTGAAGCCTCACCCCACCGTCAACAGTACGATGCCGATCACCATCACCCCGGCGGCCAGCAAGCGCCGCTGCGCTTGCCCTTCGCGCAGTAACCAGGCGCCCAGCAACGCGCCAAACAAGATACTCGCCTCACGCAGCGGCGCAATATAGCTCACCGGCGCTGTGACCAGTGCAGTCAATACCAGGATGTAGGCTAGCGAGCTGAGCACTGCGATGCCGATCGCTTCCCAGCGATGGGTGCGCCATTCGTAGCCAACTTCGCGGCGGCGTCGCCAGGCCATCGGTGACAGAATCAGCGTGCGCCCAATGCTTGACCCATATTCCAGGAGCAGCGGCGCCACCAGGAGTGTGCTGACGGCGGTTTTGTCCCACAATGTATATGCTGCGATCAGCAAGCCGGTTAGCAGTCCATAGGCAACACCGGCTCCCATTTGGCGACGGCGTAACATCTGTTCGCCACCAGCGATAACGAAGACTCCTGCGATGATCAAGCCCGCGCCGGTAATTGCTGGCAATGTTGGACGTTCACCTAGTAGCAGCACGGCGCCAATCAGCGTCAGCAACGGACCGACGCCGCGCGCCAGGGGATAGACCACCGACAGGTCGCCGGTGCGATACCCGCGCTGCAAGGCGAGAAAATAGCTCACGTGCAGGGAAGCGCTGCCAAGGATGAAGAGCACCCCTGGCCAGGCGAGCTTCGGTTGCCAGCGCACAATGTACGTCGCCACAATTGGCGCCCAGAGTAGGACTGTTAGGGCCGAAAACAGCCAGGTAAAGACGCCGCCGCCATGGGCGCGCTTGGCTAACAGATTCCACAGCGCATGCAAGAGCGCTGAAATGAGAATGAGGGCAACGGAGAGCAGTGTCAATAGAGTTGACTACCTGATAGATAGCACAATCAAACATCGTGCATCCGATATCTTCCCGGAAGCTCTGAGCTTCCGGGAAGATGAGCAAAGTCTATCTGTGTTGTTTATGAGATAGGGCAAGCACCCGCTACGTTCGCGCGCAAACCGTGCATCATGTATCACTGGTCGGGCGCGCCTGGCCGCGCCCGACCAGTGTCGCATGATGGCTGAGTGACTAAGCTGGTACGCGCAGACGCTGGCTGAGCATCTCGATCAGGTCGCCCCCGAGCTGCACCATTTCGTCAAGCCGCGCGCTGCTGATTTGCTCGATTGTATCAGAGCGCAGGTGATAATGCTGCTCTTCGACCCGCGCAGTGAAGGCCAGGCATGGTCTTCCGCGCATCGCAAAGGTGGTGTGGTTGCTCTCCAGCCAGGGCGCCACCCAACGAACGTCGGGGAAGTGGGCGATGGTTTGCTCTACCTCGGCCTGCAGCGAAGGCGTCAGGTTGAAGGCTGCGATGGTGTTTGGCCCCTGGCGCAGCCCGACCGCATCGAAATTGAGCACAGCGTCGATCTGGTCGAAGGTGGCGCTGCGCCGGCGCACATACTCGTCGTCACCCGATGGCAGATATTCTTCATTTGTGAACGCAATGAACTCCAGGCTGTAAGGTTGTTCCTGGCGGCAGAGCTGTTCGGCTAACGCCAACATGACTGCCACGCCACTGGCGTTGTCGCTAGCGCCGGGGGTGTCGATTTTGGTGTCGTAGTGGGCGCACAGCACGATTTGTTGGCGCGTTAGACCCGGCAGCCGGCCAACGACATTGGCGGTCGTGCTCTGGCTGTGCCGCGTATCGATCCGTAGCCGGACGTTTTCACCGACACGATTCAACAGCATAGCGCCGACTTCAGCCGATACGGTTGCCGAGGGCACGTGAAATTCCCAATCTTCGATCAGGCGCTCGATCTCACCGCTCCGGCTCTGCACGGTCAGGATTGCCGCCGGGTGTTTTGCTTCCAGCAACGCCACGACGCGCGCATCCGCCTCATCCTTGAATTGCCAGGCTTTGGGTGGCAGCGGATGACGCACCAATTCACCGTAGAGGACGGCCAGTTTTCCCTCCAGGTCAAGTTGTTCCAGTTCGGCGCGTGTGTGCACAGGCGTCACGGGTGCAGTCACCAGACAGGAGGGAGAGTAAGCGTTGGCGGCCACCGGCAATGCTGAATTGTGCAGGCAGAGCCAGGCGCCGAGTTCCTCCCACGCTGGGCAGGCGAATTCCTGGCTCTCGACGGCCAGCCCGCAGCGTCTGAACACGGATTCGATATAGGCGGCGGCAGCCTGATTGCCAACCGAGCCACCGGGGCGCGCACCAATTTCTACACTGAGGGCTTTCAAGTGGCGAAACGCTAAATTTTGCATAAAATGATCCTGAGAAACGAAATCAATAGATTTGGCGGCGAGTGGCAAAACGGACGCAAAAGCGCAGACCACTCCACTGTCATCATTGCATAAGTGGATTGCCGCTGAATCATGGCCGGGTTGCGGAGGTGTAGCCGTGTCTGCAAGCCGACTTTCACCGCATGTACGCCGGTCACTACGCTTCAGGCGGTGTTGTGTCAGCGATCTCCATCAGCAGGCGGCGCAGCATTGTCAACTCCGCCTGCAGCGCGGCATTCTCGTCGGCGGCGCGGCGTCGGAACTCGACAAACGCAGCCCGCATTTCCTGCCGCAGCAACTCCACCTCGCTGACGCTGCTAATCCTACGCCGTGCCATGAACTGGGTGGCGATATAGCTGGTGAGCACCGAGAAGAGGCTAACCCCCATCACAATCATGGCCGCACCGATCAGCCGTCCTGCTGGCGTCATTGGATACGTGTCACCATAACCGACGGTGGAGACGGTCACAATTGCCCACCAGACAGCATCGTCGCCGGTCTTGATATTGGCGCCTGGCATGGGCGCTTCAATCAGCACGATCAAGATGCTGCCGATGATGATCACGATCATCACCACAAGCACAACGAGCGTAAGTACGGCGTAACCTCTGAACATTTCATCGAACATATGACTGCCGAAGACCTGGAAGGCAGCGATGATGAATATGTGCAATGGGCTGGGGAGTACCGTCTGATGCAGCGACTGGCGGAGAAGCTTGCGCATTTGCAAGAGGTTGAGTACGGTGATACAGGAGCGCTTCGACGAGGTTAAACGCGTCATTGACAGTTATGCTGCTGCTCCCTTTATGCCGAGCAGCATTTGGTCTTTCGCTATGACAACGCACGGCACCGTCCTGCGCCGCCTACTCCGGAGCACAAACATGCTGGGGAAAGTGTTGTTGCCAACAAAGCGCCGACCCCGGCAGAAGTATTGATCGAGATCGCGTTGACACGTGGTTGGGTGTAAACCATGGATGATACTGGGCAAACGCAGCGACTGCTCCTTTTGTCGTGCTCACAGCGCAAACGCCTTGACCCTGGCTTATTGCCAGCTATCGACCGTTATGACGGGCCATTGTTTCGAGTGCTTCGACGCTATCGTCGAGGCGTTGGTCGAGTGGAGTATGAAGGCAAATCTCTTCCTGACGTGTATATTCTTTCCGCTGAATACGGCCTGATCCCCTCCGAACAGCCAATTGCCAACTATGAACGACGTATGACGATGCAACGAGCAGAGGAATTACGGCCCCGCGTGTTGGCTGACCTGTCCACCATCCTTGATGCAAACACAAATTATCGAGAACTGTTTATCTGCATGGGACGCGACTATCTGCGCGTATTGGCAGGATGGGAAATTCGGCGCTCACAAAACATGAGCGTCATCTATGCAGATGGTTCGATCGGGGGAAGGCAAGCTCAATTATACGATTGGCTTTATGGCACTTCGCCCACTTTGCCTGATATCTTTGATTAAGTACCTACTTGATCAGCGCCCGTAAGACATCCAGAGGTGCTATAAACTATCCAGCCGATAGGTTGTTGCCGATAAGCCCACGCGACTGGGGAGCAGCTATGTGACCGGTTGGGAGGTAGCGTTGATCTGCGATATCTCTACATCCATGTCCCATTCCTGACCCGACTTGCTTCATCGGGATTTCAGCATCTGCACTTCTCTGACTAGAACGGTGTGTCAGCGACGGGACTTTGCTCCCGTCGCTGACACACTATTGGGATTGTATCAACCCGTTCCTACCGCAGCGCCAGCGTTGTCACTGCCCCGCTCTGCACCAGCCCTGTCCATAGCCAGGGCAGCACGCCCAGCGCCACGGTGAAGACGGCGGCGATGCCCAGCGTCATGGCGACAGGGATGCTGGTTCGCTGTGCTTCGATGCGCGTCTCCTCGCTCGGCTCAGCAAAGTACATGTCGACGACGATGCGCAGATAGTACCAGGCGCCGATGGCGCTGTTGAGCATAGCAACCGCAGCCAGCCAGGAGTAGCCACCCTGCACCGCCGCCGCAAAGACGAAGAACTTGGCAAAGAAGCCTGCAAACGGCGGCACACCCGCAAGGCTGAACATGAAGATGCTCATCAACAGCGCAACCTGCGGATGACGTTTCGCCAGCCCTTTAAGCCGGTTGCCGGTCGCATCCATCTCGCCCTGCCGTTCAAGCAAGATCACCACGGCGAAGGCGCCCATATTCATGAAGGCGTAGGCGATCAGGTAGTAGAGCGCGGCGTCGATACCTGCTGGCGTCGCCGTCGCCAGCCCAACAAGCAGGTAGCCGGCGTGGGCGATGCTCGAATAGGCGAGCAGACGCTTGAGGCTGCTCTGGCGCAGCGCGACCAGGTTGCCGAGCGTCATCGTCAGCACCGCCAGGATGCCGAGCGCCATGCCCCATGTCGGCTGCTCGGTGGGCAACGCGGTGGCGAAGAAGCGATAGAACGCCGCAAACGCCGCCGCCTTGGTGCCGATGCTCATGAACGCAGTCACCGGCGTGGGCGAGCCTTGATAGACGTCGGGCGTCCACATGTGGAAGGGAACCAGGCTGACCTTGAAGCCGAACCCGGCGATCAACATCGTGACGCCGATGGCCAGCAACGCCACGTCTGCCTGACCCTCGAAGAGGCGCATGGCAATCAAGTCGAAGCGAGTGCTGCCCGTGGCGCCGTAGACAAACGCTGCGCCGTACACAAAGAATGCGCTGGCAAAGGCGCCGAGCAAAAAGTACTTCATCGCCGCTTCGTTGCTGCGTCGGCTGATGCGGCTGAGGCCAGCTAGGATGTATAGACCGAGCGAGAAGGTCTCCAGCGCCAGGAAGACGACCATCAGATCGGTGGCGGCGCCCATCATCATCATGCCTGCGCTGACAAGCAGGATCAACGTGTAATATTCGCCGGTCTGCAGGTTGACGGTTGGAATGTAGCGCACGCTGAGCAAAATCGCCAGCGCCGCGCCGGTCAGCACGACCAGGTTGAGCGCCTGCGCACGTTCGTCACTGACCGCCATGCCCTGGAAGCTGGAAACCGGCTGGCTGAGCAGCCAGATCGAGACGCCTGCGGTCGCCAGCACGCCGACCAGCGCCACCCACGGCAGCCACGCCAGCGTCGGCGTCTTACCTTTGCGGTTGAGAATGTCGAGCAGTATGACGACTGCCGCTGCAATCACCATCGTCAGCGCTGGCAAGACTGCGTTCAGATTTAGTTCTGTGAGTGCGCTGTTCATTTTGCCTCCGTCACCACGATCTCGGCGAGTTCCAGCGCTGGCATCTGTTCCGCTGTCGCCTGCTCGATCAAGGCAGTGCGCGTCGCCAGCATCGCCTCGACCGATGGGTTGATCTTGTCGAAGAAGAGGTTGGGGAAAAGCCCGATCACAAAGAAGAGAATCACCAGCGGCACGACCATCGCCAATTCTTTGAGATTGAGGTCTTTCAGATTGGCTTTGTCGTTGGCTGGGTTGGTGATCTCGCCCTGCGCCATCTTGCGGAAGGCGGTGAGCAGATACCATGCCGCCAGAATCACGCCTGCCGCCGCCAGTACGGCGAAGATCGGCATGTAGTTGTAGGCGCCGAGCATGATCGTGAACTCGCCGACAAAGCCGTTGAGACCCGGCAGCCCGGCGCTGCTCATCGCCACGACCAGGAAAAGTCCGGTGTAGACCGGCACGCTTGCCCATAGCCCGCCGAACTCATCCAACATGCGCGTGTGGCGCCGTTCGTAGAGCAGGCCGACCATGAGGAAGAGCGCACCCGTGCTCAGCCCGTGGTTGACCATTTGCAGCACGGAGCCGCTGACGCCCTGCGCGTTCATCGCAATCACACCGAGCATCACATAACCGAGATGCGCCACCGAGCTGTAGGCGACCAGCGACTTGATGTCCTTTTGCATCAGCGCCACCAGCGCGCCGTAGAGAATACCGATCACTGCCAGCGTCGCCAGCAGTGGCCCAAACTGCTCGGCGGCTTGCGGGAAAACGGGCATCGCCAGACGCAAGAAGCCGTAAGTGCCCATCTTCAGCAAGACACCCGCCAGAATGATCGAGCCGGCGGTCGGCGCCTGCACGTGGGCGTCGGGCAGCCAGGTGTGGAAGGGGAAAAGCGGCGTCTTGACGGCGAACGCCAGGCTGAACGCCAGGAACGCCCATGTCTGCACGACAGCGGGCAGCGGCGTGCTCTGCAGCGCCACGATGTCGAAGGTGCCCGCCGAGAAGTAGACGATCAGGATGGCGACGACCATTAGGGCCGAGCCGGCGAAGGTGTAGAGGAAGAACTTCACCGCCGCATATACTCGGTTCTGTCCGCCCCATTCGCCGATCAGGAAGTACATCGGGATGAGGCTCGCCTCGAAGAAGACGAAGAAGAGCACCAGGTCGAGCGCCACGAAGACGCCGATCATCGCCGTTTCGAGCAGTAGCATCAGCGCCATGTACGCGCCCACGCGCTTGTCGACGTAGAGGATACTGAAGTAAACGGCGATCGGCATCAGGAAAGTCGTCAGCAGCACCAGGAAGAGGCTGATCCCGTCCACGCCAAGCGCATAGCGAATGCCCAACGGCGCAAACCAGACCGCGTCTTCGACGAACTGCATCCCGGCGTAGCCGTCTTGCCAGTTCGTCCACAGCAGTAGGCTGACCAAAAAGGTGACGACCGTCGTCGCCAACGCCAGCCACTTCTTTGCCCCGTCACCCGGCACGAGCATCACGATGACCGACCCCAGCAGGGGCAGGAAAGTGATGATGGTGAGCAGATATGGAATCGATGAGGCCATAAGGCTAGTCCCTGAATCTTATCCAATAAACAAGAAATAAAAGAGTACGGCCACGACGCCTAGAAAGATGCTTAGGGCATAGGTGGGAATGGCGCCGTTTTGCAGCTTACGCACTGCCTCGCCCGCGTCGTTGACGACGGCGCCGACCCCATTCACGGCGCCATCGATCACCTTCGGGTCGAAGACGCGGGCAAACCAGCCAGAAACAGCCTTGAGCGGGTTGACGATTGTAGCGCGATAAAGCTCATCGACATACCACTTGTGTTCGATCATTGGACGCAAGAAGGCGATGGGCGCCGCCAGCCGCTCCGCCCAGCTTTCGTGGCGTAGATAGAGCGCACGCGCCAGCAAGAAGCCGAAGACGGCGATCACAATGCTCAGGGTGATGCCAAGCAATTCTGTGACAAGCAGAATCTTCTCGTGTTCACCAACAACTGGCTCCAACCAATGTTCCAGCGATAATATGAACGGCAGGTTGATGACCCCACCAACCAGACTCAGGAAGGCGAGAATCCACAACGGCGTCGTCATGATGCGTGGACTTTCGTGCACGTGCTCGAAAATGTGTGGGTCGCGTGGTTGGCCGTGAAAAGTGAGGAAGACGGCGCGGAAACTGTAGACAGCTGTGAGCAGCGCCGTCACCGCACCGACGATGTAAAGCAGGATGTTGTGATCCAACGCCGCCACCAGAATTGCATCCTTGGAGAAGAAGCCGGAGAGCAGCGGAATGCCTGCCAGCGCCGCTGCACCAACGAGGAAGGTGCGATACGTTGTTGGCATCTTCGCCCGTAGCCCTCCCAACCGGTTGATGTCCAGAATGCCATCAGTAGCGTGCATGACGCTGCCAGCGGCGAGGAAGAGCAATGCCTTGAAGAAGGCATGTGTCACCAGATGAAAGAGCGCTGCACCGTATGCCGCCATGCCTGCCGCCGCCACCATGTAGCCAAGCTGCGATACGGTCGAGTAGGCCAGGATTTTTTTGAGGTCGGTCTGACCCATAGCAATGGTGGCGGCTAGCAATGCCGTTAACATGCCGATCCAGGCCGCCACCTCGCCAGCAGGGACGCCAACGTGCCACAGCAAGTTGGTGCGGATGATCATGTAGACGCCCGCTGTGACCATGGTCGCTGCATGGATGAGCGCAGAGACGGGTGTGGGGCCAGCCATGGCGTCGGGCAGCCAGACGTAGAGCGGAATCTGCGCGCTCTTGCCTGCCGCGCCCAGAAGAAGAAGGAGACAGATGATGGCTGCCGTGGCAGGCGCCAGGTGATGCACTGTCTCGCCCAGTTCAGTAAATACCAGCGTGCCCAACGTTGACCACACCATGATCATCGCCAGGATCATGCCAAAGTCGCCGATGCGGTTGACGATGAACGCCTTTTTGCCGCAGTCGGCGTACCAACCGTACATGTCGTCACGCTTGTCGAACCAGAAGCCAATCAGCAGGAACGACGCCAGACCGACGCCTTCCCAGCCGACGAACATGCCGAGGAAGTTGTTGCTCATCACCAGCGTGAGCATGGCGAGGATGAAGAAGTTCAGGTAGAAGAAGAAACGTTGGTAGCGCGGCTCATGATCCATATAGCCGATCGAGTAGATGTGGATCAGCGCGCCGACGCCGGTCACGACCATCGCCATCGTGACGCTCAGTGGGTCGATCAGCACGGCGGCAGGGACCTTGAAGTCGCCGATTGTCATCCACTGCCACCAGGTGATGGTGATGCTGCGCTCGGCGGAGGGCAGCGCGGTCAGGCTGAAGAAGAGCATCACCGATACGACAAACGCAGCCAACACCGCCGCCGACGCCACCCATCCGACGACCTTCTGCGACATCCACTGCCCGGCGAATAGAATGATCAGCGCGCCGAGCGCCGGCAGGGCAAACAATAACCAGACAGATTCAAACATGATCGTTCTCCGGCAAAGTTGTCTTTACCACTTCATCAAATTCACATCGTCGATGTTGGTTGTCTTGGATAGGTGGAAGTGCGCGATCAAGATCGCCAGCCCGACTGCAACCTCAGCAGCGGCCACAGCCATCACCATAAAGACGAAGACCTGACCGTTGAGATTGTTCCACTGCATGGCGAAGGCGATCAGCGTCAGGTTGACGCTGTTGAGCATCATCTCGACGCACATGATGATGATCAGCGCGTTGCGTCGGCTGAGCACGCCCACCGCGCCGATGGTGAAAATGATGGCGCTCAGGATGAGATAGTAGCTGGTTGGAACCACGAGTTCTTCCTCCAAGAATCTCTCAATCTCCAATCTTCAATCTCGGTCATTAAGACTGGAGATTGGAGATTGGAGATTCTTCATTTTTGGGTCGGCGCGCCAGCAGCAGCGCGCCGATCAATGCCACCAGCAGCAGCACCGCCGCCAGTTGCACAAGCAAGATATTCTGCGCATAAATCTCAACGCCGAGCACGATGGGTACGCCGCCCTGGTTGGCAGCCGGATCAAGCGGCGTCAACGGCATTTGCAGGATGGTAAGCGCCATGCCGGCCAGCATCAGCACGCCCAGCGCCAGCCCGGCGTAGGGAACCCACGAGCGATAGCCCGCGCGCGTCTCCATCGGCGCCGAGCCGATCAGCATGATCACGAACAGAATCAGGATCACGATGCCGCCAGCGTAGACGATGATCTGCGCCGCCGCCAGAAACTGCGCGTTGAGCGTGACATAGAGGATCGCCAGTGTGGCGAAGTGCACGAGCAGAAAGAGCGCGCTATGCACCGCCACCTTGCTGGTGACGACGCCAACCGCCGTCGCCACGCTTAAGGCGCCGACCAGGATGAAGAAGATCATTGCAAAGTCCATAAGCGACTCACTTCAGCTAAAAAAGAATAGAACGCCGATGACGCAGATCGGACGGATGAACGCGGATCAAATCAGCGAAAATCCGCTGTGTCCGCGTCATCCGCGTTCCATTTACAGTTTACTCCGGCCGGATCACCACGTTTGGTTCGCCAGGATTAAGCAGTTGCTCCTTAGTCAGTATGAAATCGCGGCGGTTGTAGTTCGCCAGCGCAAAGTCATGACCGAGCACGATCGCTTCCGTCGGGCACGCCTCCTCGCAGTCGCCGCAGAAGATGCAGCGCAGCAGGTTGATCTCGTACACCTTGGCGTAGCGCTCGCCGGGCGAGGTCGGGTGCGCCGGGTCGTTTTCCGCCGCCTCGACGTAGATGGCGCCGGTTGGGCAAGCCGCCTCGCAGAGCATACAGCCGATGCAGCGCTCCATGCCGTTCTCGTAGCGACGCAGTTCGTGCTTGCCGCGGAAACGCGGGTAGAGCGGCACCGGGTCGCGCGGGTACTCGGTCGTCACCGGCTTCTCGGTGAGCGCCTTGAGCGTCACGCCCATCGCCTTGCCGATCTCGGTTGCGCCTTTCAGAAGGTCTCGTAGTGCCATGCCGATTTCTTCCTTAATTAAACACTCGATGGAACGCGGATGTTGCGGATCAAGGCGGATTTGGTTGGAGCAGCGTAAATCTGCTCGATCCGCGTCATCCGCGTTCCATTCTCATTCCATTCTCATTTGTTACTTAAAGAACACTGTCAACAATGCGGTGATGATCATGTATCCCAACGCAATTGGCAGCAACGTCTTCCAGGTGAAGTGCATCAACTGGTCGTAGCGCGGGCGTCCCACGCTGGCGCGCACCCAGATGAAGAGGAAGAGCAGCACAATGATCTTGCCCGCCAGGATGAACGGCCCCAACCACGGCATGATCTCGCTGCCGATGCCAAAAGGCAGGGCGTAGCCACCGAAGAACAACGTCGCCATGATCGCGCTGGTTGTGATCATGTTGATGTATTCCGCCATGAAGAAGAGCGCAAACTTGATGCCGCCATACTCGGTCTGGAAGCCGGCGACCAGCTCATTCTCGGTCTCTGGCAGGTCGAAGGGGCTGCGGTTGGTCTCCGCCAAAATGCAGATGAAGAAGAGCGGGAACATGATCCAGAGCCAGAGCCATTCCCACCATGCACGCGGCGTCTCGACCAGGTTGACCAGGCTGAAGTCGCCCGCCAGCAGCAGGATGCTGACCAGGAACAAGCCCAGCGGAATCTCGTAGGAGATCATCTGCGCCGATGAACGCAGCGCGCCGAGCAGCGAGTAGTTGTTGTTGCTGCTCCAGCCCGCCAGGATCACGCCGTAGCCTTCGATGCCCGCCACGGCCAGAATCCACAGGAAACCGATCGGCACGTCGGCCACGGCCGGGAAGCCTTTGCCCAGCGGAATCACCGCCCAGATGATCAGTGCCGGTACGAGCGCCAGCGCCGGCGCCAGCAGGTAGACCACCTTGTCGACGTGACCGGGAATGATCTCTTCCTTGAAGATCGCCTTCACCGCGTCGGCCACCGGCTGTAGCAAGCCTTTCGGCCCGGCGCGGTTGGGGCCGTAGCGCACATGAAAGCGCGCCAGTAGCTTGCGTTCGTACCAGGTCAGGTACGCAAAACCGGTCAGCAGCACCACGATCAGCACCACCGACCGAATGACCGGAATGACAATCAGGTTCAACCAATCCATAAGTGCACCTGGAGTGTTGGGAGAGATTGGGAGATTGAGAGATTGAGAGATGATGAGATCAAGTAATTGGAGATTGGAGATTGGAGATTTCGTGGCTTCCGGACGCACCGGTGCACGAAGTCCCAATCGCTTAATCTCTCAATCGCCTAATCTCTAATCTCCAATCTCCAATCTCCAATCTCCAAATCTATTTCTCGATCAACACGTTGGCAATTGCGCTGCCGTTCAACAATGCCCCGACGGGTGCGCCGGGCAGACTTTCTGGAATCCAGGCGACGCCCGGCTTGACGGTGGCGTCGAGCTTGACCGCCAGCGTGAGCGCGCCGTAATCGCTGCGCACGGTGACAGTCTCGCCGTCCGCTGCGCCCAGTTTTGCGCCGTCCGCCGGATTCAGGCGCACCTCGGCGCCAAACGCCATATTTTGCATCTGTTTGGTCAAACCAAACAAGTTGCCGCCGTCGTAGAGCACTGCACCGCTCATCAGCGTCAGCCCGCCGTCGGCTTTGGGCAGGTCGGGCTGCACGGCGCGGGCGTAGCTCATCTCCGGCTGCACGTAGCTGTGATCGGCCACGCTCCACTGCAAGCCCTGATCGCCTAGCGCTTCCCAGGTCAACCCGTTGTAGATCGGCGCGGCTTGCGCGATCTCCGCCGTCACCGCCTGCGCGCTGGCGTGTCCCCACTGCGCATCGAAGTAGGTCGCCAGGTGGTCGAGGATCATCCAGTCCGGCGCGGCTTTGCTCTGCGGATTGCCGAGCGCCTTCGGTGCGCGCTGGACGCGGCGCTCCAGGTTGGTGAAGGTGCCATCCTGTTCCGCCCAGCTTACCGCCGGCAACACTACGTCGGCTTTGGCGGCGGTCTCGGTCAGGAAAAGCTCCTGCACAACCAGGAAGTCGAGCTTGTCCAGGTTTTCCGCCCAGGTCGGGCGTTCGCTGGCCGGGTTGGCGCCCATGATGTAGAGCGCCTTGATCTCGCTGCCTGCCGTGTCGAGCATTTGCTTGTAGGTCTTGCCGGGATGCACGGGCAGCGCGCAGCCCCACAGCTTGCCGAGCAACTCCGAAGCCATGCGGTCGTCGAGTGCGGCGTGACCAGGCAGGCGATCGGGCAGCACGCCCATGTCGCGGCAGCCCTGGCTGTTCGCCTCCAGCCCGATATACGCCAGATTCTCTGGCTTGCCAAGATAGAGCGCCAGGTTGGTCAGCGCCTGACGCAGCGGCGCGCCCAGCTCGCCGCGCGCCACCAGCGGGCCGTAGAGAATCAGCGGATTTTGCGCACCGGCCAGCACTTCGGCGGCTTTGCGCACATCAGCCATCTTGACGCCGCACAGTTGCTCGACCTGGCGGTCGCTGGCGCCGGCGCTCAGCTTGTGGGCTTCCGATGTTGTGTCGCCCTTCGCTGTTGTCAAAGCCAGCAGCAAGCCGTTGAGCAGCGTCGTCTCTGTGCCCGGATTCGCCTGCAGGAACGGGCCGTTGTAGCGCGTCAACTCGATCTGGCGCGGGTGCACGATCACGAGCTGCGCTTTGCCACGCCGCACCGCGCGCTTCAGGTGCACGTCGAGCACCGGCATCTCCTCGCTCGGATCGACGCCGACGAGCATGATCACGTCGTGCTTTGGGTCAGGCCCATATTGCGGCTTCATGACGTCCGCCAGCGCAGGCATGCCGGTGGGCAGCGCCGCCACATCGCCGCCGTCGCGGTGGTCGATGTTGTTGGCGCCGATGAGCTGGCGCATGAAGCGTTGCAGCAGGTAGTTGCTTTCGTTGGAGAGCTTGGCGCTGCCGATGGCGCCGATGGCGTCGGCGCCGTGCTGCTGCTTGATCGCCTGCAACTTCTCGGCGACGTGCGCCAGCGCCTCGCTCCACGACGCCGGCGTGAGTTCGCCGTTCTTGCGCACGAGCGGCATGGTCAGCCGTCCCTCGTCGTTGACCCAGGCGTTGGCGAAGCGTCCCTTGTCGCAAAGCCACTGGTCGTTGACCTGCATATTCTCGCGACCGATGACGCGGCGCAGCTTGTGCGTGCGCGTGTCCATGCGCAGGTTGCAGCCCAGCGAACATTGCGTGCAGATGCTCGGCGTGCGTTCGATCTCCCATGGGCGATAGGAGAAGCGGGCGACGCGGTTGGTCAGCGCACCGACCGGGCAGATGTCGATGATGTTGCCGCTGGTCTTGGCATCGACCGGCTGACCGTCCTGAATGTCAATGATCGTCTTGCCGCCGCGCTCGAAGAGGGCGAGCTGCGGCTTGTCCTCCCACTCCTCCAGGTAGCGGATGCAGCGCCAGCAGACGACGCAGCGCTCCTGGTCGAGCACGATCGTGTCGGAGATCAGGTAGTTCTTGTTCTTCATGCGCTTGGGTTCGACCAACTGGCTGAGGCCAGGCCCAAACCGCATGGTTTGATCCTGCAACGGACATTCGCCGCCCTTGTCACAGATCGGGCAGTCGAGCGGGTGGTTGAGCAGGATGAAGGCCAGGTTGGCTTCCTGCACTTCTTTCACTAACTGCGTGTCGGTCTTGACGACCATATCCTGCGCCACCGGCACGGAACACGCGGTCTGCAGCATCATGCCGCGCGGCCCCGAAATTTCGACCAGGCACATGCGGCAGCACGCTACCGGGTCGAGCTTGGGGTGGCTGCAAAAGACCGGGATTTCGATGCCCAGTTTGGCGGCGGCGTCCACCACCAGCGTGCCCTTGGGCACCGAAACCTGGCGGTCGTCGATAGTCAGCGTTACAAGATCGGTCATAGCTTAGTCCGCTTCTCGTTCAGGAAAAATCTCACTCAACGCAATTTCAACATCGGGGAAAGCCAGCGGTGCAATGCGCTTGTCGCTCGCCAGCAGCAGGCGCATCTGATACGTCCAGCGTCCGTTGATCGTGATCGGCTCGCGATAGGCTTCGAGGGCTTGATCCACCAGGTTGACGATCCAGTACTCACGGATGCCGGCGCGCGCGTACAGGTCGAATTTTACCTTGCGATCGTAGGAAAGACTGGCGTCAGCAACCTCGCACACGAGCAACACGTCTTCGGCAGTCGGATGTTCCTTTGTGTACCGCTTCCCGCTGACGACAACGGCGACGTCGGGTTCAGGTTCGCTTTGTTGCGCCGCCAACGTAATCGGCAATTGACAGCGCACCCTGGCTCGTCCCTGCAATAAATCGTGCAGGACGGAGGTGAGCTGTGCTACGGTCGACGCGTGGGGCGGGCGGTTTGGACTTATTTCAACTAAGTAGCCATCAATCAATTCAACTCGATCAGCCACGAGTTGGTTACGTTGAAAAAAGCCAGCACTGATTAGCCATTGGTAATCTTCCAATGACAGCCGCTGCAGCGAGTCCAGATATTCGGTTTGCAGTTCGGCAGGATCGACAGGTTCGATGAACTCAACCTGCTCGATCATCTGCACATCGGCTTCAAGTACGGCCATAGCTTGCTCACCAAGAGACTACAACGGATGCAGACGGGAACAACGGATGCAGACGGGAACAACGGATGCAGACGGGAACGGATTTGTCGTCCCACCAGCCAAGTGCGGTTACGAACCACACCTACACATCACCCAATCTCCAATCTCTTAATCTCTCAATCTCTCAATCTCCAATCGCCACGATCGGCGTATCCCGATTCAGCGGCGACTCACCCTCGATCTCGAACGCGCTGTCTGTCGCCACGCTTGGCTTGCCCGTGTCCGGTCGGTAGATGGGGCGGATCGGGATGACCGGCGGCGCTTCTTCCGGGTTGGTGAGGGCGATATATTGCTCGAACTCGGCGCGATACTTCGCCAGGTTGCTCTGCAGACCCCACACCGACGCTTCGCCGAAGGGGCAGAAGCTCTTGCCCGCAATGAAAGTCGTGATGCGCGCCATCAGGTCGATGTCTTTGACGCGCCCGCCGCCCTCCTCGATGCGCAGGAGGATGTCCTCCAGCCAGCCGGTGCCTTCGCGGCAGGGCGTGCACTTGCCGCAGCTCTCTTCGCGGTAGAAGCTGAGTGTGCGCCGCGCCACTTTGACCATCGACTGGCTGTTGTCGATGGCGATCACGCCGGCCGAACCGAGCAGCGAACCGGCGGCTTGCACCGCTTCGTAGTCGAGCGGCGTGTCAAGCTGGTCAGCCGTGAGCAGCTTCATCGACAGCCCGCCTGGCACAACCGCCTTGAAGGGGTGTGCATCGTGCTGGGGACCGCCGCCATATTTGTACAGCAGGTCGCGCAGCGGCGTAGCGTGTGGCAATTCGTATAGTCCAGGGTATTTCACGTTGCCGCTCAGACAAAAGATGCGCATGCCCGGCGACTTCTCGGTGCCGAAGGTGCGATACCACTCCACGCCGTGACGCATGACGTGGGTGACGTTGGCGATCGACTCCACGTTGTTGACGATGGTCGGCTTGGCGTACAGCCCTTCGACCGCCGGGAAGGGCGGCTTCATGCGCGGGTGACCGCGATAACCTTCTAGACTGGTGAGCAACGCCGTCTCCTCGCCGCATTCATACGCGCCGGCGCCGCGGTGGACAACGATGCGCAGGTTTACATCCGTGCCGAAAATCTTCTCGCCGAGGAAGCCCTTTTTCGTCGCTTCTTTGATCGCTTCCACCAGCCGCGTATAGCCGAAGTAGTATTCGCCGCGAATGTAAATGAAGGCCAGCTCCGCCTTGATCGCATAGGCGCTGAGAATGATGCCCTCGATCAACTGGTGCGGGTCATACTCCATGATGATGCGGTCTTTGAAGGTGCCTGGCTCTGACTCGTCGGCGTTGACCACCAGGTAGTGGGGCATGGCCGGCGCCAGGAAGCCCCACTTCATGCCGGTCGGGAAGCCGGCGCCGCCGCGCCCGCGAATGCCGCTCGCCTTGACCTGCTCGACGACCTCTTCAGGCTTCATCGTGGTCAGCACACGTTTGGCGGTTTCGTAGCCGCCGTCGGCGATGTAGGTGTCGATCTTGTGGCTGTCTTTCTTGCCGACGCGCGCAGTGAGGAAGCGCTCTTCCATGCCGCCGATGCGATAGGGGCCTGCCGCCTTGCCGGTGAGCTTGGGATCGCCTTCGGGCGTCCAGCGTTCGAGTGTGGAGAAAGCCTTGCCGCTGTTGACCAGATCGATCACCTTCTGCACATCTTCGGCGGAGTCCAGCTCTTCGAAGTAGCGAATCTGCCCGCTCTTGCGCTCGGTAATCGAGACCATCGGCGCGGTGCCGCACGAACCGAGGCACTCCATGTGGTCGAGGCTGTATTTGTCGTCGGCGGTGGTTTCGCCGTGGTGGATGCCCAGCTTCTCCTCGAAGTGGTGCATACACTGACCCGCGCCGCGCAACATGCACGGCACGTTGGTGCAGACTTCGACGTGATACTCGCCCTTTGGTTCAGTGTGGAGCATGTGGTAGAAGTCCACCACGCCGCCCACCTCCGCCGGCTCGATCTCCAGCATCTCCGCCAGCTCGTTTTGCGCCTCGACCGGGCAGTAGCCGAACTCACGCTGGATCACGTAGAGCGCAGGCAGGATCGCCGAGCGCTGACGACCGGCAGGGTAGAGGTCCATCCACTTCTTGATTTCGATTCGAGTTGCTTCGGATAGCATCATATTGTTATTCCAGATGTCCACAATAGAACGCGGATGACGCTGATCAAGCGGATTGGCGCGGATCAGGTTGATTCTGCTTATAGCGCCTTAGCCACAACACGCTTGTACGAATCAGCGTTCGACATTGCTACGCAACAGCGGTTTTCGTTGGTTACTAAAGTACTGAATAGAACGCCGCAAGGATTGTATCAGTCAGTTGCTGATGCGCTCGTGTCATCGGTCATATCCTGAACTGAATGTGGCAGAACGATTCTTCGGAGCGATCCGTGCCATCCGCGTTCTATTGATCCACGATCTACCGATCCACCTCTCCCAGCACGATGTCAATCGAGCCAATATTCGTCACGATGTCGGACAGCATGGCGCCCTTGCTCATCTTGCTGATGGCGTACAGGTTGTTGAAACTGGGGCCGCGCACGTGCAGGCGATACGGTTTCGCCGAGCCGTCGCTGTAGATAAAGAAGCCCAACTCCCCCTTGCTCGATTCGATGCCGTGATAGAGCATCCCCGGCGGCACATGGAAGCCCTCGGTCATCAGCTTGAAGTGATGGATCAGCGCCTCCATGCTGATGTCGAGTTCGGCGCGCGGCGGCGGCGTGATCTTGCGATCCTCGACGCGGAAGGGTCCGTCGGGCAGGTTGTCGATCGCCTGACGGATGATGCGCAGGCTCTGGCGCATCTCCTCCATGCGCACGAGATAGCGGGCGTAGCAGTCACCTTCGGTGAAGACCGGCACCTTGAAGTCGTAGTTCTCATAGCCGCTGTAGGGTGCATCGCGGCGTAAGTCCCAATCGACGCCGCTGCCGCGCAACATGGGGCCGGTCAAGCCCATGTTGATCACCTCGTCGCGCGTTAACTTGCCGACGCCGCGTAGACGTTCTTCCCACAGGGGGCCGCTGGTGAGCATCGCCTCGTACTCGTTGATGCGGATCGCCATTGCTTTAAGGAAATCTTCCAGGTGGCCCAGGAAAGCGGGCGGAATATCGCGTGAGACGCCGCCGATGCGCATATAACCCACCGTCAGGCGCGCGCCGCACGCCATCTCGAAGAGGTCGAGGATGCGCTCGCGTTCGCGCGTGGCGTACATCAACAGCGACATGCCGGTGCCCGACACGTCGAGCACGTGCGTCGAGAGCCAGAAGAGATGCGAGGCCAGGCGCTGCAACTCCGCCATGATCACACGCAACACCTGCGCCCGTTCTGGAATGTCGACGCCGAGCAGCTTTTCCACAGCCAGACAGTAGCCCATGTTGTTGCTCATCGCCGACAGGTAATCCATGCGGTCGGTGTAGTAGACGAAGTCCTTGTAGCGCTTGTTTTCGCCGGTCTTCTCGAAGCCGCTGTGGAGGTAGCCCAGATCGGCATCGACGTTGACGACCGTTTCGCCGTCCAACTCGACCACCAGGCGCAAGACGCCGTGTGTGCTGGGGTGATGCGGCCCCATGTTGATGATCATGTTCTCGATGTTCATGCCCGGTGGCAAGGTCGGCGGCTTGCTCTCCGCCGCCATGATCTGCTTGCCAAAGGACTCGAACTCCGGATCGCTCCAGGTCAGCGTGAAAGGCACTTCCTCACCGCCGACGGGAACCTGCTTCTGCAGCGGGTGGTTCGGCCAGCTTTCCGGCATCAGGATGCGGCGGTGGTCGGGATGACCGGCGAAGCGCACGCCCATCAAGTCCCACACTTCGCGTTCGGGCCAGATGGCGCCCTGGTAGACGCTCGCCAGGCTGGGCGCTTCCGGCTCGCCGCGATCGTCCAGTGGACAGACCACCATCAGATGCTGCTTGCGCGCATAGGAGCGCAACTGGTAGACGGTGTGGAAGCGGCTGTCGCTGATCGGCAGTTCAGAGCGATCGACCGCCGACACGTCGATCAGTGCTTCATAGCGCAGGGCAGGGTCGCGCTTGGCGAACTCTGCCAGGGCGACCAGTTGCTCCGGCTTGACGTACACTACCTGTTGGCCATGATGCAGCCCGGCGGCGAGGATGGCGTCGCCAAAGCGCTCAACCAGGCGGTTGGCGTCGGCGCTTTCGCCGGTGGGCAGCGGCGCCACAGCAGGGATGCCCAATGGCTTCAAGCCGGGCAAAGTCTCATATTCACGGATGCGTGGAGAAACGTTCAGCATGATCTTCTCCGCAGATCAGGCAAGCTGCGGCTGGCGCAGCGCTGCAAGTGACTCGATGTCGTCGGGAACAACCGGGGGCGGCGGCGCATTGAGATTGGCGTAGGTGCGGAAGCTGTCCTTCGCCTGCTTCTCCCGCAACTTGTCGAGCGCGTAGAGCAGCGACTCGGGCCGCGGCGGGCAGCCCGGCACGTAGACATCGACCGGGATGATCTTGTCAACCCCCTGGATGATGGCGTAGTTGTTGAACGGCCCGCCCGCGCTGGCGCAGATGCCCATGGCGATCACCCACTTCGGTTCGGACATCTGGTCGTAGAGGCGCTTGATCACCGGCGCCATCTTGTTGCTGACGCGCCCGGAGACGATCATCAAGTCAGCCTGGCGCGGGCTGGCGCGGAAGAGCTCTGAACCGTAGCGCGAGATGTCGTGACGCGCCGAGCCGGTGGCGATCATCTCGATGGCGCAGCACGCCAGCCCAAAGAGCAGGGGCCAGGTGCTGTTCTCGCGGCTCCAGTTGACCAGCGTCTCCAGTTGCGTTGTTATAATGCCTTCCGGCAGTTTTTCTTCAAGACCCATGTTGACTCCTTATTCCCAATCCAACGCGCCTTTAGACCACTCATAAACCAGGCCGAGGATCAAGATCAGTAAGAAAAAGCCAATCGGAGCGAGGGCAATCCACACACCGTACCCGTCGCGCAAGTCCAACAGTGCGCCCGCCCACGGGTAGAGGAAAATCACCTCGATGTCGAACAGGATAAACAGCATTGCCACCAGATAGTACTTGACAGGGAAACGCCGTCGGGCATCGTGATAGGGAATGATGCCCGACTCGTAGGGTTCCTGCTTTTGCGCGTTCTTGCGGCGTGGGCCGAGGATGCTGGGCAACCCAATCGCAATGAACGCAAAGACGATCGAGATCACGACAAAAACAAGAAGTGGGAAATACTCTTGAGCCATTGAGGTCTCCCTGATTATGTTGCTTGACAAACAAAACGACCCAACATGCCAATCTATACGCGTAACATGTCGAGTCGCCGGTCAGGTGCAATTCAGTTAAATGGCGCGGTCAGAATTGCCATGATGGGGCGAGTTTAGCATGATCTGCAGGAGGGTGTCAACTTCTCGCCGGATTTATTGTGAAAAAGTGCACATATGGTTGCGGCGGTGTTGCGGCATCTCCGCAGCGTGTCCGCAGCATGTCCGAGGTGCAGGTGTGCATGGGTTCAAGCCAGGATCACAAATCGCAGGTAGTCGCTTTGGGCATGGCACGCCGCCATGCCGCCACGTCCTGTCATGCCACGTCACACTGGAGTGTGGGTGATGACCTGCAAGGTATACTTTGCTCCGAACGTGAAACGGTCCCGTGAACATGGTGACTCGTGAACATGGTGACTCGTGAACATGGTGACTCGTGAACGGATTGTGATCTATGCTACACTCTATACATCATTTTATGTATGCAAGACTCGGCTGTGCAGCGGGTTGGTGGAAAAGATGCTTTTTCAGGGGCTACAATTTTCCAGATCGCTTCGAGTCTATGCTAACATTTGCCGCAGTTTGTACTATTCTACACAATCTTGCTGTAGTGGTCAGATGAGTGCGATTCAACCGTGATGCACCGCCTGAACATCTACCAATGTGGATGCAGCGCACACACAATAGCTTAGCCACGCAACGGGAGTACATTCATGCTCAGTCAATGGGGTTTTGTACTGATACTCAGCGCGATCGCTGTAATCATCCCGGTCGCCGCCATCACGCTCGGACATTTTTTGGGGCCGCGCCGGCCTGACCCTGTCAAGAATGAAACCTACGAGAGCGGCGTTGAAACGATCGGCGACACCTGGGTGCAGTTTCGGGCGCAGTACTATTTGATCGGTCTGATCTTCCTGATTTTTGACGTGGAGGTCATCTTTCTCTTCCCCATAGCCGTCGCCTATCAGAATCTCTCGTTCTTTTCAGTGATCGCTGCTGTTACCTTCGTTGTCGTTCTGATTTTGGGCCTCTTTCTGGAGTGGCGCAAAGGCGCGCTCGAGTGGAGTTGATCATCCAGGCCGGTTGAGTTGGTCGCATAGATGGAGGAGTAATGATGAACTGGAGCGACGCCTTAATCCAACTCCAATATAACCTTGGCGCCCCTCAGGAGCTTAGCTGGCTCGTGGAAGGCATCACGTATTTTATTGGTGCGTTCGTGATTGCAAACGCTGCGCTGGTGCTGGCATTGCTGCTGATCTGGATCACGCGCAAAGTCATTAGCCGCATCCAGGATCGCATCGGCCCCAACCGCCTGGGGCCATATGGACTCTTTCAGACCGTGGCGGATGCCATGAAGCTGCTGTCAAAGGAAGACATCAAGCCCAAGTCAGCGGATACGTTGTCGTATTTCATTGCGCCGATCCTGTCGGTAGTGGGTGTCTTGATGGCGCTTGCGGTTATTCCCTTTGGCGCCGGGTTGATCGGCGCTGATTTGAACGTCGGTGTGCTTTACCTGGTGGCGCTCGGCTCGATCGGAATTATGGCGGCGTTGATGGCGGGCTGGGGCAGCAACAACAAATATGCCTTGCTGGCCGGTTTCCGTGTCGTGGCGCAATTGTTGAGCTACGAAATCCCGATGGTGTTGGCAATGTTTGCGCCCGTGCTGTTGGTGGGCACGATGCGGATGCAAGCGCTGTCACAGGCGCAGTCGCTCTATCTTGGGCCGATTAACCTGGGGCTTGGCTGGTTTGTTTTTCTATTGCCCGGTGCATTTTTGATCTACTTTATTGCAGCATTGGCAGAGAGTGAACAGACGCCATTCGACCTGCTTGAGGCTGAATCTGAGTTGATTGCTGGCTTTCACATTGAATACTCCGGCATGAAATTTGCCATGTTTTTCCTGGCGCAGTTCTTGAATAGCTTCTTCCTCGGTGCAATTGCCGTAGCCCTCTTCCTGGGTGGTTGGCAGGGACCATTTGCCGGACAGGTGCCGCTGCTAGGACCAATCTATTTCCTGGCGAAGACCTTCTTTGTCTACATTGTGATCCAGTGGATCAAGGGCACATTCCCACGTGTGCGCATCGACCAGATGATGCAGTTCGCCTGGAAGGTGCTTGTGCCGCTCGTGTTGAGCTTGATCCTGGCGCAAATGATCATCATGAAGTTGCCGCTGCCGGAGTGGATCAACATGCTGCTTGTGCTGGTAGCGAATATTGCCGTTGTGATAACGGTGCTCAATGTCATGGGCAATTACTTCAAGCGGGAGCAGGTGCGCTCGAAGCGCGCCTTTGCGCCGAAGTCACTGATCGGCACGATGCAGCCGGTCAATTCACCATCGGGTGACTAGGAGAGGAGGCTACGTCATGCCTGAATTGCCATTTCCACTGCCGCCACTGCCAACGGTGGCGCAAGTGATCTTCATCTTGATAGCTGTGTTAGCTGTGGTTGGCTCATTGATGGTGGTGTTGGCGCGGAATTTGTTTCATAGCGCCCTGGGGCTGGTGGCAGCGTTCTTTGGCGCGGCAGGCGTCTACATTGTGGCTGAGGCAGAGTTCATTGGCGTCAGCCAGGTGCTGGTCTACGTGGGTGCGATCTCCACGTTGATCACCTTTGCTATCATGCTCACACGCGGCATGATGTTTGGCGCCACCTCGCCGCGCAACCGGCAGTCGGGGACAGCAGCCATCATCACGGTGTTGGCATTCATTGTCCTGGCGGCGCTGTTGCGGGCGATCCCTTGGCCGCAAGTGGGCGAGCCGATCACGGATGGTCAGGCAATTATTGCCGGTTTGGGCTATGCGTTTGTCAATCAATATGTGGTTCCATTCCTGCTGCTGGCGATGCTTCTGCTTGTTGCGTTGGCGGGGGCGATCATGCTGGCGCGCGATCGGAAGTGAATTGGAACAGGCGCAGCGCACATGGGCAACAGCGGATTATCGTGAGTGAGTCGAAAGGTAGCGAGGCGGCGCACGTATGGTTCCTCTATCCTGGTTCTTGATTCTTAGCGCATTTATGTTTAGCTCTGGTCTGTTTGCGGCGCTGGGGCGGCGGAATGCGATTGCCGTGCTGATGGGCATCGAGCTGATGCTCAACGCCGCCAATATCAACTTGGTGGCGTTCTGGCGCTATGGTGTTGCACCGATGCAAAATCTGGACGGACAGATTTTCGCCCTTTTTGTGATCGCTGTGGCGGCGGCTGAAGTTGCTGTTGGGCTGGCGTTGATTATCTCGGTCTATCGCAATCGGCGCACTGTCAATCTGGACGATCTTGACATCTTGAAGGGCTAGGCGCATCGGCGATTGCCGGGGGTGCAGGGGTAGTCGTGCTGTGTAGTAAAGTGCGGGCATTATGCCGAAACAGGTTCTGACCGGCAGCCTGGACGAGCAATGCGAATTCTTGTACAACCTTGCTCTCGAAAAGATCGGGCAAGGCAACTACACTGGCGCAGTGCATGTGCTCCAGGAAATCGTTAAATATAAGCCAGATTATCGGGACGCCGCCCAATTGTTGGCTGAGACCAAAGCGCGCAAGTCGGAGCAGACTTTTTTATTGCTGATGGCGGTGGTGGGGGCTGTGGTAGCAGTTGCCATCGGCGGCATGGTTGGCGTACCAAACGATCTAGTATTCTTATTTATTTTGCTGATGGGGGCGTTGGTCGGCTACGGCGTTGGCAATTTAGTTCAAAGTTTTCGCCAACGGCGCACAGCGCTGTAAGTAATCGACCATTCACACCGATGCGTTTACGTTGTTCGGGCGTAACACAAAACGAGGTTGAGCAATGCAAGGATTTCTAAATCTCGCGTGGCTGTTGCCAGTGCCGCCCTTCCTGGCCTTTGTGGCGATCCTCTTGTTTCTGAACCGCAACAAGACGGTGAGCGCACTGACGGCCATCGGAGGGGCATTCGTCAGTTTTGCGTTGGGATGGCCGATTGCGTTTGCCGTGTTCATGACGCCGCACTTTGGCGAGCATCCACTCTACGGTGAACTGTTTACGATCCCAACTGGCGCCAGTGGATTGATGATCGGCTTTCAGGTCGATCCTGCCAACGCGTTGATGATCTTCATGTCCACCTTCCTGTTGCTGATGATCTTCATCTACGCCAGCGGCTACATGAGCTTCCCGCCACATCTACGCAAAGAGGATTACCCCGGCGCTTATGCGCAAGGGCGTGATCCGCGTTACAGTCGCTTCATGGCCTATATCAGTCTCTTCGCCACCGGGATGCTGGGGCTGGTGGTGTCGAATTCGCTGCTCACCTTCTTTATATTCTGGGAGATCATGGGCTTGTGCAGCTACCTGCTCATCGGCTTCTGGTTTGAGAAGGAGTCGGCGAAAAAGGCGGCATTCAAAGCGTTCATCACGACGCGCATCGGTGACACGATCATGTTCAGCGGAATGATGCTGCTGTACATGTGGAGTAGCAGCAACACGCTGGTTTTCGAGCATATCCTGTCGCCTGAAAATCTGGAACATCTGAGCACGATGATCGTGCACGTGCCGATCTTCAATTTCGACACCCCTGCGGTTGCTCTTATCGCTGTCCTGATCTTCTTCGGCACAATTGGCAAGAGCGCTCAGTTCCCCTTGCACGTCTGGTTGCCTGATGCGATGGAAGGCCCCACGCCGGTTAGCGCCCTCATCCATGCCGCGACGATGGTCTCCGCTGGCGTCTTCCTGGTGGTCCGTATGTTCCCGCTCTTCTACGCCGCCGGAGAGGCGGCGCCCGGCAGCATGGATTTTGTGGCGGGCATCGGCGCGTTTACGGCGCTCTTTGCTTCGTTGATTGCGGTGGCGCAGTGGGATATCAAGCGCGTGCTGGCCTACTCGACGATTGCTCAGTTGGGCTTCATGATTGCGGCGCTGGGCACTGGCGCTTACGTCGCCGGCTTCTTTCACCTGATTACCCATGCTTTCTTCAAGGCGCTGCTCTTCCTGGGTTCCGGCTCAGTGATTCATGGCGTCGAACATGGCTTCCATCATGCGCACGAACATGCTGCTGCACACGGTGATCATGGCCATGATGATCACGGCCATGATGATCATGGCCACGGTGCTCATGGCAGTCACCTGGTGGTGCGCAAGGACGGCGTTCTTGACCCGAACGACCCGCAGGACATGCGCAATATGGGTGGTTTGCTCAAGCGTATGCCGGTCACAGGTTGGACCTTCATCATCGGTGGTCTGGCGCTGGCGGGCTTCCCCTTCGTGACCGCTGGCTTCTGGTCGAAGGATGAAATTTTCTCCAGCGCGTGGTACACCCGTGATTGGGGTATTTTCTGGATACTGGCCTTTGCGGCGTTGCTGACAGCCTTCTACACGGCGCGGCAGATCACGCTCACTTTCCTAGGGCAGCCGCGCACCGAAGGCGCCGCCCACGCCCCAGAAAGCAACAAGGCGATGACTATTCCGCTGATCCTGATCTCGCCCTTTGTGATTGCGCTTGGCTGGCTAGGCATCCCCGTTGATTTCCCGGGGCTGGGCGCGCTATTCCCGCACTGGATCGAACATCAACTGGAACCCTATATCGAATACATGCACTTCGAGTTTCCTCACCCGGAGTTCAACATCCTGGTGTTGTTGATCTCGTTTGTGGTGTCGCTGGGCGGGTTGGCCTTGGGCTGGTTTGTCTATCGCAACGGGATGCCTGAGGGCCAGATCGACCCACTACGTCGCTGGCTTGGCCCGATCTGGTGGGCAATGCATCGCAAGTTCTGGGTGGATGAAGCATACAATTATACTGTTGTGGCGTTCACACGCGGCCTGGCGAAGTTCATGTACTGGATTGACGATCTCTGGGTCATCGACCCGATCATCAACGCCATTGGTCGGTTTGGTGTGTGGCTGGCGGTGATTTCGGCGCGGTTCGATCAATACGTCGTCGATGGCGCCGTGAATGCGTTTGCCTGGATGGCAGACCGCGCAGGTGGCTTGCTACGCAACGCCCAGAATGGTCAGGTGCAGGTTTACCTGATGGTGGTGGTCGTTTCATTGACTATCTGGCTATTGTTGTATGCACTGCCGTTGATTTTGACGTTGGTGTAATCGCAGGTGTAGTTGCGGTGGGCGTTGAGCGCCCTGACCAGTGTTTCGTCTTTTAATGGGGTTTGTCGCAATCGACGCTGAATTCCAAACCGAAGGTCTGCGGAGGAAATGTTCATGGAATTCCTGAATCAGTGGGCGCTGCCCATTCTTATCTTGTGGCCGCTGCTCAGCGCCATTTTGGTCTTCATGACCAAGAATGAGCGCCTGATCAAATGGGGCTCGGTGTTGGCGAGCCTGCTGCCGCTCGGTCTTAGCATTTACATGCTGGCCGGCTATGACTACTCCACCGGCGCGATGGCCTATGAGGTCAACGCCCCATGGATTCCGGCTATCAATTCGAGCATCCATCTGGGGGCGGACAATCTGAGCCTGCCGCTCATCTTTCTCACAGCGCTGCTGACCACGTTGAGCCTGTACTACAGCGCCTATGTGATCAAAGATCGTGTGCGTGAGTATTTCGGTCTTTTCCACCTGCTGGCGCTCAGCATGTTTGGCGTCTTCATTGCATTGGACTTCGTGGTCTTCTACATCTTCTGGGAGATCAGTCTGGTGCCGATGTATCTGTTGATCGGTATCTGGGGTGGCAAGAACCGCAACTACGCCTCGATCAAGTTCTTTATCTACACGCTGGTCGGGTCAGTCGGTATGTTGCTGGCGATTCTGGGCACCTACTTTGCCACCGGCACCTTTGACATCCTGCAGGCGGCGGCGGCCAAACCCTTCACGAACCTCCCGCCACAGCAGGCGTTGCTGTTGACCAGCTTGGCCTTCTGGGGCTTCTTCTTCGGCTTTGCCTTCAAGGTGCCGAGCTTCCCCTTCCACACCTGGTTGCCGGATGCGCACACCGAGGCGCCGACCGCTGGCAGCGTCATCCTGGCGGGCGTGCTGCTGAAACTGGGTGGCTACGGCTTCATGCGCATCATGATCCCGGTTTACCCGACAGCGGCGGCTTACTGGTCACAGTGGGTGGTGGCGCTTGGCGCGATTGCCATCGTCTATGGCGCTCTGGTCTGCATTGCGCAAACTGACTTGAAGCGACTGATTGCGTACAGCTCTGTCTCGCACATGGGATACGTCGTGATGGGGATTGGCGCTGCTGCCGCTGGGTTTGGGGCGCTGAATGACCCTGCCACCTACGATAGCGCCGCCATGGCCTTCAATGGCGCCACGATGCAGATGTTCAATCACGGCTTGATCACGGGCGCGTTGTTCTTCCTTGTCGGTGTGATTTACGAGCGTGCGCATACGCGTGACCTTGACAAATTTGGCGGCCTCTCCGTCAAGACGCCCTACTACTATGGCATCATGATGGTGGCGGCGATGGCGAGCCTGGGGCTGCCCGGTCTCTCCGGCTTCTGGGGCGAGTTTTTCACCTTCCGCGGCGCTTTCTACCTGACGACTTACTGGGCGGCCTTTGCCGTGTTGGGCATCGTCTTTGCCGCTGTCTATATCCTGTGGCGCATTATCCAGAATGTCTTCCTGGGCAAATATGATGATGCCAAGATCGGCCACTGGACAACCGCTACGGGTGATCATGCCGACGGCCCGACCGACATGACCGGCTTCGAGAAACTGACGCTGTGGCCGCTGGTGATCCTGGTCTTCATCCTGGGCGTCTATCCGACCCCATTGCTCAACTTCCTGAATGGCGCTGCTGTGCAGGTGCTAGATTTTGTACAGAGTGTGCTCTAACGCATAAGGAGGCCGATTTTGGAAATCGGATTTGCTTCACTGGCGCCTATTCTACCTGAGCTGCTCGTTGCTTTTGGCGCCCTGCTAATACTGATTTTGGACACCGCCAGCAGACATGGCGGCAGCAGCCGTGGTTACATGGCGATCACCGTCATCTTCTTGCTGTTGGGGCTGGTAGGCGCTATCGTGCAGTTGGGCGGCAAAGCGCAGACGGCGCTCTACGTTGTCGATATTGACGCGTTCTCGCTCTTCCTGAAAATTGTCGTCTATTCCGCCATGCTGCTGACGGCGCTGGCAGGCGGTGGGTATCTCAATCAGCGGGTGAGCGGCGGCGCCGAATTCTGGTCGTCTTACCTTTTCATTACCGTAGCGATGGCATTCGCCGTCAGCGCCAACAACCTGCTGCTGATTTTTGTGGCGATTGAATTCCTGTCTATCACCAGCTACATCCTGGTTGGCTCAATCCGCGACGATTTGCGCAGTTCTGAGGCTGGTCTCAAGTACTTTCTCTATGGCTCGGTGGCCTCCGCCGTCATGTTGTACGGGATGACGTTGATGTACGGCGCCGCCGGTTCGCTCAACTTGAACGCTATCGGCACGGCCTTCGCCGAAAATGACCAACTTCAGGTGGCTGTGATTCCGGCTGTGATCCTGGTGTTAGCGGGTCTCGGTTTCAAGACGAGCCTTGCCCCGTTCTTCCAGTGGACGCCTGACACCTACCAGGGCGCGCCGACGCCCGTCACCGCCTACCTATCGACGGCGTCAAAAGCAGTAGGCTTTGCAGTGATGGCGCGTGTGCTGCTGATGGGGTTTGCACCGAACGCCGATCTGTGGGTGCCTGTGTTGGGTGGTCTCAGTGTGCTCACGATGTTTGCGGGCAACTTGATGGCCTTGCGACAGACTAACCTCAAGCGCATGTTCGCCTATAGCAGCATCGCTCAGGCAGGCTATATTGTACTCGGTCTGGCGGCTGTCGTCGATCCCAACGCTGTTGACGTCACCACGCTCTCGATGAATGGACTCAATGGGATGCTCATTTATCTCATGGGCTATCTCTTCACCAACATCGGCGTCTTCATGGTGGTATTGGCAATTGAAAACATGACCGGTGGCAGTGACTACGTGCATTTCAGTGGGCTGGTGAAGCGTTCACCGTGGTTGGCGACAGCCATGCTTGTCTTCTTGCTGAGCCTGGTTGGCATTCCGCTGACGGCTGGCTTTGTTGGCAAGTTCTTCGTATTCGGTGCTACGATTCAGCATCAGTACTACTTCCTGGCCGTCATGGTGGTCATCAATGTCGCCATCTCAGCGTTCTACTATATGTCGGTGGCGCGTATTATGTTCTTCCCGCCGGCGGGTGGGGAATCTGTGCCAACGTTAGGTGCGCCTGGCATCGGCGCTCAGGCGATCGTGACGATCTGCGTGCTTGGCGTTTTCTGGATCGGCATCTATCCGCCCTTGATCATCGAATGGGCGAATAGCGCATCACAATTCCTGCTCACGATCCTCTAGCTGCTGGCGGTTTGTCAGTGCTGGCGAGGCGCCACATGTGGCGCCTCGCCTTTTTGTTTTGCAGTGTCGCTGTGGAAACACTGCTCGCAATTCCATATCGCCAATTACTGGGAAACCGCGCGTGCAGCTATACTATCGGAAAGTTTTGTGCAAAACGATGAGCGGCGCCAACTGCGGAGTTGAATTGGCACTTTCCATGCATAGCTTGTTGCGTCTGCGCCCCTGGTGGGGGATGTTGCTGATTTTGATCATTCTGATGCCCGGCTGGGCAAACGCCCAGAACGCCGCGCCCACTGCCAATCCAGTACTCAGCCTGGCGGTGGCGCCCGGCGCGCCCAACCAGGTGTTGGCGGGTGTACTCAATTCGCCGCAACCGGCAGCAATTTATCGCAGCATCGACGGCGGCGTTGCCTGGAACAACGCCACGCCCGGTCTGGCTGCCAATATCAGCATCACTTCGCTGGCATTTGACCCACGCAACGCGCGTGTTGCTTTCGCCGCGGATGGCGGCGGCGGGCTGCTCTTTCGTTCTCAGGATGGCGGCGCCACATGGAGCGAAATTCCCGGCTTCCGCGCCTTGCTCAGCGCCAACAGCGCCGTTGGCGTGCTCTATGCCGTAGTGGAAAATAATCGAACCGTGCTTTATGCCGGCACGCGTTTCGACGGCGTCTTCCGCACAGAAGACAGCGGCGCCACCTGGCAACAACTTGATGGTGGGTTGGTCGGCGCGGCGCGGCGTATTCGCTCATTGGCGCTGCTAGGCGGCGCGTTGTACGCTGGCACGCATGATGGCCTCTATCGCTTGCCGCAAGGCGCAACAACGTGGGAGCCTGTTCCTGGCTTCCCCGTCAACGACATTGTCTTTAGTCTCCTCGTCGAGGGGGACACGCTGTATGCTGGCACAGGCGCGTTTCTCTATGTCAGCGGCGCCGACGGCAGCTGGACGCGCGTACCCAACTCGCCTTCCACCGTCTATTACGCGCTGGTGAGCACTGGGCGTCTGTTGGTGTTGGCGACGGAAAATGGACTGTGGGTGGGGCGTGGTGATAGCTGGACGCTGGCGACAGTCGGCGGCGTCGGCTATACCGCTCCGGTCTATGCCCTTGCCAACACACCGCGCGCCCCACGCACCCTTTATGCTGGTGCCGCCGAGACATGGGTGCTGCGCAGCGATGATGAAGGGGTGACTTTCTCTGGGGTGGATGCACTTGCTCCACTAGATGTTGCGGCGGCGCTGGCGACGGCCACGCCTACACCGACGCTGACGCCGACGCCTACGAATACAGCCACACCGACCAACACACCGACCGAGACGGCCACACCGACCGCATCTCCCACTGCCACCGCCACGCCGACGCCGACTGTCACGCCGACGCCTACGTCTACACGCACTGCAGTCCCAACGCTTACCCCAACTGCCACACGCACGACCACGCCGATCACCATCGGACTGGAGCCGACGGCGACAGCTACGGAGACGCCCACGCCATCTGCGACGCCCACGCCGCCAGAAGGCGATGCAACGACAGTCTCGCGCCAGCAGATTCGTGGCATCGGTGAGCGCGCTGAAGATGTGCTGGCGCGCGCAACGCGTGCCGATGAGACTGCTTCCATCACACCTGCGTCAGCACCGCCTGAAACTGTCGATGCCGCCAATCCCGGCGTCAGTCTGCTGTTGCCGACGCCCACGCCGCCCGACGCGCTGGCAGTAGCGCCGACTGCAACGCCTACACCTACTCTCGACGCCACGCCGACGATGACCTCGACGCCTACCGCTACGTCAACGTTTACAGCGACGGCAACCCCGACGGCGACCCCGACGATGACGCCGATACCTATCGACGTGCTGGCTGAAGTGAATGCGCGCCTGCCTGTCGTTCTGCTTGGCGCCATGAGTATCCTGGGGTTGGTGGTGGTGGCGGCGGGTGTGGCGATTTTGCGGGGACCGCGCGATATTTAGAAAAGCAGGTTGCGAAAAGTGGGCAAGTCTCTTGTCCTAGTGTGGCGATGACCAACACACCGCTATCAACGTATGATCACACTTTCACAATTGTTGACGATTCTGCCCGATGAACGGACGCAGCACTATCCAGATGCTTTGTTGCGCACCACGATCATAGATGCTACCGCAGACAGCCGCGCCGTACGGCCTGGCGCGCTCTTTGTGGCAGTTCCTGGTGCGCGCAGCGACGGTCACCGCTACATCCCGGCCGCATTGCAACAGGGCGCGGCGGTGGTTGTCGGTGCGCTTCCCGCTGCAACGCTGCGCAGCGAAGGCATCATTCTCCCCGACGATGTTCCTTACGTGCAAGTAGGTGACAGCCGTCGCGCCTTGGCGCTCATCTGCGCGGCTTTACAGAAGCACCCCAGTCGCGCCTTGGCGGTGGTTGGCGTCACCGGCACCGACGGCAAGACCACGACCTCTAGCGTCCTGGAAGCGATCCTGCGCGCCGCCACTGTCTCTCCCACGTCACCGGGCGGACAGGTCGGCGTGATCACGACGGTCGGCGCGCGCATTCAGGGGCAGGAAAGCGACACAGGCCTCCACGTTACCACGCCCGACGCCCCTGAAGTGCAACGTTTTCTGCGCGCCATGGTCGATGCGGGGTGCCGTTACGCCGTCATCGAAAGCACTAGCCATGGCCTGCATCAGCAGCGTGTGGCAGCGGTGGACTTCGACGTGGCTGCCGTCACCAACATTACGCACGAACATCTCGACTATCACGGCACGCGTGACGCGTATGTAGCGGCCAAGGCGTTACTGTTTCGCTCGCTGTTTGCCTCGCCCCCCAAGCGAGGCATTCCACGCGCCGCCGTTCTCAACGCCGACGATCCGGGCAGTTATGCAGCGCTGCTTGGTGTGCTGCATCAGGAAGCGGCGCAACACGGTTTTCACCTCCCGGTGCGCGCCTATGGGCTGGCCAGGACGTCGTCCGCAACCCGCCTGGACGTTGCCGTCGCGGATGTGCGTTATGAAGCCGACGCCACGCGTTTCGCGGTGCATTGGTGGGACGGGCATTTCTCCATCGCGTCGCCACTGATCGGTGAGTTCAACGTCTACAATGTGGCGTGTGCTGTGACGGCGGCGTTGGCGTTGGGGATTGCGCCAGAGGCGATTCAGGAAGGCGTCGCCACGTTGCCGCCGGTGCTGGGGCGGATGCAACGCATGGACGCCGGGCAGCCGTTTCTGGCGGTGGTTGATTTTGCCCACACGCCTGTCAGCCTGGAGCGCGCGCTGACGACGCTGCGCCCACTGGTGGGCGAGGGCGGGCGGCTGATCGCCGTCTTTGGCTCGGCGGGGCTGCGCGACCGCGCCAAACGCTATTTGATGGGCGAGGTGAGCGGGCGCCTGGCTGACTACACGGTGATCACCGCCGAGGATCCGCGCACCGAAGACCTGGCAGAGATTTGCCGTGAGATCGAACGCGGCGTGCGCGCGTCTGTGGGCGCTGACCGTTACGCCATTATTTACGACCGCAACGAGGCGATTCAAGCCGCCGTAGACATGGCGCGTCCGGGCGATGTTGTGGCCGCGTTTGGCAAGGGGCACGAACGCAGCATGTGCTTTGGTGAAATTGAGTATCCGTGGAGCGACCAGGAGGCGATGTTGACTGCGCTCCAGCAGCGGGGGCGGCGCGACAGCTTTGTGGTTTGACCTTCCCGGAAGCTCCAAGCTTCCGGGAAGGTGGCTGGCATGTGGATTTCTACGCCTTCGGCGCTTCTTTGTTCGGTCCGAAGTGCTTGAGCATGACCAGCGGGTCGCTCTTGCTGGGATTGTGAAGCGTGACCCCGCGTGCCGCCGCCGCCGCTGAGACAAAGTACTCGTCGTAGGTGAGTTGGCCAAAGCGAATGAGCGCGGGCGTCTCGACCGGGTGCTTGTCGATCGTGCCGTGCCCTTGTACAGTGATGAAACCGTAGGCGCCAGCATCGCGAATCGTCACGGTGCGCCCCGGCAGCACGGTCAGTTCCTTCGCCGCAAAGTACTCATTGCCGTAGGTGATCCACTTTTCGATGTAGCCAGCATCCTGCATCTCCGCCAGCGGCTTGACCA
>CZCA01000194.1_pt1 | contig 68190 bp, 46 predicted proteins | sample 591981 | NCBI WGS metagenome assembly CZCA01 (sample SAMEA3556810, study PRJEB10932) | anaerobic digester metagenome | reverse complement strand
TCGGCTGCAGCGAGTGGTTAGGCCGCCTATGGATAGTTCTTCAGCACGAGAGGGATATACACTTTACACGGCCCATCCACGCAAACGCTGACGTTATAACTGGGCCACCCTTGATCCCTGAACCAGAAGTTACCATATGCAGAGGTCACATAGATGTCGAAACGGATGGTGTAGGCTCCCGGCCCCCAGTTGGGAATGTTTTGGATGGTCAGGTTCTTCGTTGGCGAAGGATCACCTTTGAGCGTGCCACATACCGAGGCCGACCCACTGCCCGTGACTTCCCCATGTCCGGCCTTGGCCCAGCGATACCGCAGTTCATAGCTGAAGTTGGGATAGCCACAGGCCCAGTCAGAGATGCCTACGTTTTGCACCTTCACCGAGATGGGATATGTCCCGCCGTGAGACATCGCAGGGGGACGGTTGTCAGGCGTGCCCCAGTTGATCTGCAAGGGGTTCCAGCGGTAGGACGGGGTGAGCAGAGCATTGTTGTTGCCCGCATCACGGATGTGGACACCCGTGTAGTAGTGCACCAGGATCTGCTCAGCCCGCTCCCAACGCACGCTCCAGGCGCCTAAATCCCGGTTGATGTTGAAGCTGAGGTTGCCCCGCACCCAGCGGCTGGCTCCCTTCTGGCTCATCCCATGACCATGACCATCTTGAACGATGTCTGGGTGAGAGCTAATAGGGTCATCCACAGCGATCAGGTAGGGTTGTCCGCCGCTGACCGTGCGGTCGCGAATGTCGGCGAAGTACTCGGTGAGGGCGGGCAGGTCATCGTTGGGGTAGGTGCCGTAGGCGATGTAGTAGCGAGGAGCTACGGCGCCGCAGACAATTCGCTGGTCGTTATTGAGGTTCGTGCTGGCACAAGGGTCGCTCGGGTTGTCGGGAAAGTTAGGCGAAGCAGCCGATGGGAGTGCCTCAAAAGCATAGGGGACAAAGACCTGGAACTGGTTGGAGTTGTTGATGGTGCTCCCCTGGTTGATATGCCAGTAGGCATAGGAACGGGCGGCAATGGCTTGTGCCTGAATTGCCGTGGGATGGAAAGCCTCCACTGAGACCTCCCTGGGCACTACATCGAGCAAATAGTCGGTCTCAATCGGGATGGTGACAGGGTTGTTGGTGCCATATGGGTAGGCATGGCTGGAATCGCTAACAAATGCTGTACAGCCAAAGGCAGTGTCGCCGGGAGAACAAAGAACATAGGTATTTCCCCCGCCTGGGTAGATCAGCTCGAACATACGCACAGTGATTAGACTCGGTGGAGTGAAGGAGGAAACGGGTGCAGCGTTTGCCAATCGGAGCAAAGCTATTGGCAGAATGAGAAGAACCCCTACGAACTTCAAAATCCGATTTAGGCTTCCTCGTTGCAAAACAAGTTTTTCTCGAGCATTCATCGCCTGACCCCCACTGTGATTATGCAAAGCCGGCCTTCAATCATCAACTGTTCTTCTGGTGCAACTACGGGGCAGGCCAGTGCGATCGCTTGGCCAGTTGGTGACCATGCCCCCCCCCAGGTACCAATACTGACAAACTGGTAATCAGCCAGCATTTGCCTTGCATCACTTGTAGTAGCATTGACAACATATAAACCATGAAGCACCAATCCGCTTTCATTAGTGCCCTTCTCTCCGATAACCAAGAGGTCATGACTATTGGGGGCCCAGGTGATAGCGTATAGGTATTGGAGCCCAAGATCGAGGCGGCGAAGCTCGCCGGTATTCGTGTCGATCAGAGTCAAGTCAATGAAATGGACAGGTGGATTTCCGGCCGTGGTTAGTGCAGCCAGATAACGTCCATTGGGACTCCATTGCACATCAAATGTCCACCGCTTGCCATATCGAGCCTCGCTTTCTTCGAAGCCAAGATCAACCTCGCAGATGCGCCCCAAAGGCAAGTTGGCCAAATAGAAGCCCGTCTCATTGTAGAAGGCGATCTGATGCCCTTGCGGATGCCAACTAATCCGATAGGGAGACCATCGCATCAGCGGTAACGCGGCAGGGAGGGTGGCGCGCTGGGGCTGAGCCAGATCAAAGACTTCAGGCCGATCCTGGCTCGCCTGGGTGAAGAACACCAACTGCCGACCGTCAGGGCTGACTCCCAAGAAGGAACCCGTCAGGTCAGAAATCGGCGTCTCTACGGTTGCCGTCTCTCCCCGGCTGATGCGCAACACCACCTGCTTATCCGGCCCAACATCGACAAAGGCCACAGCCTGGTGGGCAGCAAGCCACACCGGCTTACCGGGTAAACTGTGCCGTTCTCCGTAGCGCTGGAGTTCACCCGTTTGGGTGTTGAATATCTCGATATACTCCCTGGGCTGACCGGGAATAAGACGGGTAATGAGCAGACGCTGACCATCCGGCAACCACCCGGCGATGCCAATGGCTGAGGTGTGAGTCAGCACAACCCGGGGTTCGGAAAACTGGTAAGCCTCGAAAGGCGGACCAGGCTCAACAGGCGCAGGCTGACCCGCAAATGTGCAAGGTGGTACCGGCGTAGGAACGACTGTAGGCGTGGCTGCTGGGCCAGGCGGTGTCGGCGTTCCTGGCGGGGGGTAAGGCGGCTGCGTCGGTGTCTCAATCGGTGATTGAAAAGCCTGAGAGGCAGGCTCCGCCGCTCTTTGCAGCCCACCAAAGGTCATGGCTAGAACCACTGCCAAGCCTATGAGCACCAGCAGGCCCAACAAACCACCCACAAGGTTCAGTATGCGTTTCATTTCACACCTCCATTTCATTTACAACGCTTGGCTTTTCATAGGCAGGTCCAGTCGCCACAAAGCGGCCTAATGCCCCGCTCACCTGCGGGCGACAGCCCGTCGGGTGCAGCGGGCAGTTTGGCGGCGGCAGCCGCCCCCGCTGCGCCCGGTGAGCGGGGCATTTGGCGGGCGGCGTAGCCGTCCGCCAAACTATTCATTATCGAGCAGATGACTGCTAAATTCTCCTGAGAAAGACAATATCATGCAAATCGCACGATATGATCCGCCCAATGACCGGTTGATCGGCGCATCGGCAAATGATGCACAGACGTGGACTGGAGCCGGTCATCATACCCCGCCAATCTGCACGCACACGATGCCTGGCAAACTGAAGAGGCTCCTCGGCGAGGGGCGTGACAGGCGGCGTCTGAAGAATTGCTACGATGCCGCCGAGAAAACGTCCATCGGTTGCTTCCGACGACCATTACGTTAGACAGTGTAATTCTCCTCGCGCAGCATCGGCGCCAGGAACTGACCGGTATAGCTGCGCGGGTTGGCGGCGATGTGTTCAGGCGTGCCCTCGGCGATCACATAACCGCCCTTGACGCCGCCCTCTGGCCCCATGTCGATAATCCAATCACAGTTCTTGATCACGTCCAGGTTGTGCTCGATCACCAGCACCGTGTTGCCCTTGTTGACCAGTTCGTGCAGCACGTCGAGTAGCTTGCGCACATCCTCGAAGTGCAGACCCGTCGTCGGCTCGTCGAGAATGTAGAGCGTGTTGCCGGTAGCGCGGCGGCTCAGTTCCTTGCTCAACTTGATGCGCTGCGCCTCGCCGCCGGAGAGGGTGGTCGCCGGCTGGCCGATCTTGATGTAGCCCAAACCGACCGCGTTGAGCGTCTCCAGCTTGTTGCGGATGCGCGGGATGTGTTGGAAGAATTCCAGACCCTCTTCGACGGTCATCTCCAGCACGTCGGCGATCGACTTGCCGCGAAACTTGATCTCCAGCGTCTCGCGGTTGTAGCGATGGCCTTTACACTCCTCGCACGGCACGTAGACATCGGGCAGGAACTGCATCTCGATGCGGATGATGCCGTCGCCCTGACACGCTTCGCAGCGCCCACCTTTGACGTTGAAGGAGAAGCGTCCCGCCTTGTAGCCGCGCGCCTTGGCGTCGGTCAGGCTGGCAAAGAGGTCGCGAATGTCGGTAAAAAGGCCGACGTAGGTGGCAGGGTTGCTGCGCGGCGTGCGCCCGATCGGGCTTTGATCGATGTCGATCACCTTGTCGATGTGCTCCAGACCTTCGATGGCGTCGTGGGCGCCGGGGCGATCTTTGGCGCGATACATCTGCTGCGCCAACTTCTTGTAGAGCACCTCCACCACCAGCGTCGATTTGCCGCTGCCGCTGACGCCGGTCACGGCCACAAACTTGCCGAGCGGAATGCGCACATCGACGCCCTTGAGATTGTTCTCGCGCGCGCCCTTGATGAAAAGATACTCGCCGTTGCCCTCGCGCCGCGTCTGTGGCACCGGGATGCGCATTTCCCCGCGCAGGTATTTGGCAGTCAGGCTGTTGGGGCAATGGATGAACTCCGCGCGCGGCGCCGAGCAGACGACATGCCCGCCGTGTTCGCCCGCGCCCGGCCCCATGTCCACCACCCAGTCGGCGGCGCGGATCGTGTCCTCGTCGTGCTCGACTACCAGCACGGTATTGCCGAGATCGCGCATCCCCTGCAATGTCTCGATCAAGCGCGCGTTGTCGCGCTGGTGCAGCCCGATGCTTGGCTCGTCGAGGATATAGAGCACGCCCATCAACTGGCTGCCGATCTGCGTTGCCAGGCGGATGCGTTGGCTCTCGCCGCCGGAGAGCGTCAACGCTGTGCGATCCAGCGTCAGGTAATCAAGCCCGACGTTGACCATAAAGCTCAACCGTGCGGCGATCTCTTTGAGCACCTGGTAGGCGATGGTTTGCTGGCGGGGGGTGAGGGGAGATTGGAGAGTGGAGAGTGGAGATTGGAGATTGGGAGATTGGGAGGTTGGGGGATTGGCGGCTCCGTTGCCGTTTGCAGACGCGGCGCCTTCAATCTCCAATCTCCAATCTCCAATCTCAGTTTTTTCGCCGCGCAGCCACTGCACCCACGCCAATGATTCGCTCACCGGCATGCGCGTAACTTCCCAGATGTTTTTGCCGGCGATGGTGACTGCCAACGCTTCGGGGCGCAGGCGCTTGCCGCCACAGGTTGGGCAGGGGCGCAGGCTCATGTACTCTTCCAACTTCATGCGGATGTATTCGCTCGTGGTTTCCTGGTAGCGCCGCTGCAAGTTGGGAATGACGCCGCTAAAGGTCGTCTCGTAATAGCGCTCTTCTCCCTTGCTGTTGGTGTAGTCGATGCGAATCTTTTCGCCCTTGTGCGGAGTGCCCCAAAGGATCACATCGCGCTGCTTCAAGCTAAGCTCCTTGACCGGCACGCGTGCGGGGATGCCATATTGCTTGCAGACTGCGCGCAAAATCTGGCGGTAGTAGCCTTCGCCATCCTCATCGTTCTGTCGGCGCCATGGGATCACCGCGCCATCTTCCAGCGTTGCCTCCTCATCGAAGATCAGCTCGGGGTCAAACTCTTGCAGCGACCCCAAACCAGTGCAGGCGGGGCAGGCGCCGTGCGGGCTGTTGAAGCTGAAGGTGCGCGGCTCAATCTCCGGCAGGCTGGCGCCGCACTTGACGCAGGAAAAGTGTTCGCTGAAGGTGCGGTCGACAGGTTGGTTGCGGTCGGTCACATTCGAGACGATCAGCACGCCGTTGCCGAGCTTGAGCGCAGTTTCGACCGAATCCGCCAGCCGTGTCAGGTCGGTGCCGGTCGGCTCGCCGTCAGGATCGACGCCGGGCGGCTGCACAACAATGCGGTCGATCACCGCCTCGATCGTGTGCATCTTGTAGCGATCCAATTCGGGGGCTTCGCTCACTTCGTAAAGCTCGCCGTTGACACGCACGCGCATGAAGCCTTGCTTTTGCAGAGTTTCGAAGACCGACTTGTGGTTGCCCTTGCGATCCTTGATGATCGGCGCCAGGATCAGCAGGCGGCTGCCTGCTGGCATTTCCACAATTGTGTCCACAATCTGTGTGGCCGTCTGCTGTGTGATCGGCTCGCCACAGGTGGGGCAGTGCGGTTGACCGATACGCGCATAGAGCAGGCGCAGGTAGTCGTAGACCTCCGTCACCGTGCCGACAGTGGAACGCGGGTTGCGCCCGGAGCCTTTCTGATCGATCGAGATCGCCGGGCTGAGACCCTCGATCTGATCGACGTTGGGCTTTTCCATCAGCCCCAGGAATTGGCGGGCATAGGCGGAAAGAGATTCAACATAACGTCTTTGTCCCTCGGCGTAGATCGTGTCGAATGCCAGGCTGCTCTTGCCGCTGCCGCTGAGACCGGTGATCACAACCAGCTTGTCGCGCGGGATTTCCAGATCGACATTTTTCAGGTTGTGCTCGCGCGCACCCCGCACAACCAACTTATCAAGCGCCATAGGTCGCCTCGCAATTCGCAGCACGGTGTCTGCCAGAACCGAACAAAAGTTCTTACAGTATAGCCAAAGTCAGGCAACTCAACAAACCCAACAGCACCATAAACCCAGCAGCACAACAAAACCGACGAGAGTCTGTCCTACTCCCGCCGGTCATCTGGCCATCGATTATGCTGGAAGTCACGCACCAACACGGTGAGCAATCATGCAATGACCAGGCGAAATGCATTGTCCGACTTTGGATAGTTGCAGACTATTTGCGCTGCCCTGGTTATGCTACACTCGCTTTCGTTGAAAATTTCACGAATCAACATTCCACGCATCAACGTGTGGATGCACTGACAAGATCGATGCATTGATAAGGAGAATCGACAATGCGCATGCTTTCCATACTTTTGGCGGCGACGATGTTAACCCTGGCAGCCTGTGGCGGTGGATCGAGCACACCGACGCCGACGCCTGCCCCAGCCGCTCCGGCAGCTTCCGCTCAGGAAGTGATCGCTGCCACCCTTGACGTGGTGATGCACGATATCTATTTCGGCGCCAACAACGACAACATCGCCAACCCGCCGGTGTGGACGGTCAAAGCCGGCCAGGAAGTGACGCTCAATCTGGACAATCAGGGTGGTTTGCAACACAACTGGGCAGTCATCAAGCAAGGCGTCGAAATGCCGGTGCCCTTCATGCCCGATCAGAACGCCGATCTGATCTTGTGGGCGGCTGGTGTATTGGATGCCGGCAAGAAGTTGTCCGAGCCATTCCCGGCGCCAGCAGAACCGGGCGAGTATCTGGTGATTTGCACCGTTGCCGGTCACTACCCGGCGATGCAGGGGAAATTGATTGTGCAGTAAAGCCGCAAGTCACGATCTGGTTTTGCACCTTCCTGGAAGCTCTGAGCTTCCAGGAAGGTTGGGGACAGAATTAACGCTTTCTCAGCTCTGGTGTAGATATTTCCTCAGTCCGCAGGGGTAAAGAGCGTTTTGACGCCCGTACGCTCCTCGAACGTAGCAAAGCCTTTTTCCCATTCAGTCACAGGGTAGGTGTGTGTGATCAGTGGCGCTGTCTGCACCTTGCCTGTGCGCATTAGCTCAATGGCGCGCAGCCAGGAGGGCGGCGTGCTGGCATTGCTGCCTGTCGCCGTGAGTTCCTTGTAGACAAGCTGGTCAAGGTCCCACGCCACCGGTTTGCCAAACAGCCCCACCTGCACATAGCGCCCACGTCGCCGCACAAGCGTGAGCAGTTGCTGCGCTGCGGCGCCCGCGCCGGCGCATTCATAGACGACATCGGCACCCAACCCACCCTCGGTCAGTGCGCGAATCAGGGCAACCGGGTCACTGCGCTGCACATTGACAACATGATCGGCTCCCAGCGCCTGCGCCAACGCCAGCCGCTGCGCATCGACATCCGTGCCCAACACCACCGCCGTAGCGCCCGCCGCTTTGACCACCTGTAGCGTCAACAAGCCGATCGCCCCGGGACCTGCAATCACCGCCACATCGCCCGGTGCAACTGTCGGGGTGGTGAGTGTGGCGTGGACGACGCAGGCGAGTGGCTCGGTCAGCGCGCCAGCACGGAAATCGACGTTTTCAGGCAAGGCGTGGATGTTGCGCGCCGGCACAATTAGGTAACTGGTGAAACCGCCGTTCACTGCCGACCCGATCGAACGGCGCTCCAGGCAGAGGTTGACGTTGCCGGCGCGGCAGTAGCGGCATGCGCCGCAATAGGAAAAATAGGTTTCGGTCGTGACGCGCAGACCCGGCGTCAGCTCCTGCACACCCTCACCCAATTCGACGATCTCGCCCGCAACTTCGTGCCCCAGCACCACTGGCGGCCATGAACGGAACTCATCCTTGTAGATGTGCAGGTCAGTGCCACACAACCCGGCGGCGTGGACGCGCACCTTGACCTGACCAGGACCAGGTTCAGGTACAGGGATATCGCACACTGCGACGTTGCCGACACCCGGCGCCACTTTCATAATTGCTTTCACGTTATACCACCTGAATCCCTTCGCCGCGTACAACCTCGCCGACGCGCCACACTGACTGCTTGTGTTCCGCACACTGGCGCTCGAAGGTGGTGACGGCATCCTTGGGCACCGCTAACAGCAGCCCGCCGCTCGTTTCCGATTCCCACAAGATGGTGCGTAGATGCGGCGGCACCTGGTCATCGATGTGCACGTGTTCGCCAAAATGTGCTGGATTGCGCACGGCGCCGCGCGTCAGATAGCCCGCCGCGATGTAGCGTTCGAGGCCGGGCAATACTGGCGCCGCCGCCGCCTCGATCACAAAACCGACGCCGCTCTCGCGCCCGCTGGCGATTGCCATCTCGCTGCCGTGACCAAGCAGCCCGAAGCCGGTGATGTCGGTGGCGCAACGCACGCCCGCCACCCGCGCAGCCTGCGCTGCCGCGCGGTTCAGCCGCAGCATCGAGACAATTGCGGCGTCCAGGTCGCGCGCATCGAGATCAGGCTTGCCCTGCGCTTTGCGCGCCAGCCGGTGCACAGGATTTTCGCCCGGACCTGTCAATTTGGCCGCCGTGGTGATGATGCCCGTGCCGAGTGGCTTGGTCAGATAGAGCTGATCGCCTGCCTGCGCGCCGCCTTTGCGCATCACCTGGTCAGGATGGATCAACCCGGTGACCGCCAGGCCGTAGAATGGCTCCGGGTTGGTAACGGTGTGCCCGCCGGCGACAGCCGCGCCTGCCTCGCGCACCTTCACTGCGCCACCCGTGAAGACCTGCGCAATCGTCGCCGGCGCGATGCCTTCCGGGAAGCCGGCGATGTTGAGCACAAAGAGCACCTCACCGCCCATGGCGTAGACGTCGCTCATTGCGTTCGCGGCGGCAATCGCGCCGTAGGTCCATGGGTCGTCGACGATCGGCGTGAAGAAGTCGGTCGTGTTGATCAGCGCGCGCGTTTCATCAAGCCGGACAATGGCGGCGTCATCCGGTTCACCCAGCCCAACCAGCACGTCGGGATATTCAGTTGCCGGGAAGAACCCGGCCAGCTGGCGCACGACCTGCGCTAATGTCCCTGGCGGGAGCTTGGACGCTCAACCCGCGCAGGCGACCAGCGCCGTCAATGGCTTGTCTGCCATCGTGCTTTCCTTTCACAGAATGCCCAGTAGATTGGCGGCCAACACCGCCATCACGCCGATTATCAACCAAAAAAGCGCGGTTTCGACAGCCGCGCGCACGGCCGTGCTGCGCGACTTGCGTTTATCTTCACGCGCCTTCTTGTTCTTGTCAGCGATCTCCTTCACGGTCTTGTCGTAGGCGCTGCGCAGATTGTTGCTGCTTTCCCAGTGCTTGCGGATGACGAACCAGTACCAGGTCATCAACCAACCAATCAGAACGCCGACCAGGAGAACGAGGAGATATGCCATCTACGTTGCATGACACTAATCTACGTGATTGGCCCAACGTTGTTCGGCGCGCTGCGGACGCGGATTGTGCGCCATCTCGATGGCAAAATCGGCCATCGTCTTGACCGCCCACTCGAAATAGTGCGGCGTGATGCTATTGATGTCCATGTCTGGCGCCGGATTCATGAAGTCGATGGCGTAAGGCACACCGTCGCGGATGGCAAACTCGATGCTGTTCATGTCGTAGCCCATCACCCGATTGATGCGTCGCGCATAGTTGACGATGAGATCACCCAATGCTGGCGTCAGATGCTCATGCTCGACGATGTAGCGGCGATGTTTAGGATCGTACTTGATCGGCATGATGTTCTCTTGCCCAACGCAGATGCAACGCACGAAATGGTCGAACTCGATGAACTCCTGCAGGATCATACAGAGGGTGCCGGTGTCGTCGTAGGCGCGGATCAACTCATCCACATTGTTCACCTTGTAGACGTTCTTCCAGCCACCGCCCCATGCATCCTTGAGGATGGCCGGCAACCCGGTGTAAGCCACAATCGCATCCCAATCCAGCGGATAATTGAGATTGCGCAGGCTTTCAGAGACCACGCCCTCCGGGTATGCCTTCATCGGCAGGACAATGGTCTTGGGCGAGGGAATCCCCATGCGCGTGATCAGGCTGGCGCCAAAAAACTTGTCATCGGCGCTCCACCAGAACGGATTGTTGATGCAATAGGCGCCCTGGAGCATGGCGTTTTTCATGTAAGTGCGATAATAGGGGATTTCGTGGCTAATGCGATCCACCAATACGGCGTATTCGCAGGGTTCGTTCATCTTCGTCCCACCCAGCTTGACGTACTCGGCAATCACGCCAGCGTTACGTCCATTCACCTCCTCGATGAAGGCCGGGGGAAAGCTCCACTCGCGGCCCACGATCACCCCAATTTTCTTGACGCTCATGAATCCTCCAGAGATGTGGTCGTAAAAGGGTTGGAAAATTTGTCACCTGTCAGGCGGCGCCCGTCAGGCGTCACTGCTTGTTCATGGTGACCTGACACATGCCGCCTGTCGCCTTGACATGTTGACGCCTCAGTCATGTCCGCCGATATAGCGCCGCACCATCTGCTGCCAATAAGGCCAATCATGACTCCAGCCCTCCCACTCGCGGAAGGCATGGGGCACGCCTTTTTCCCACAGCGCCCGGCTCAGCGCGCGGTTGTTCTCGATGTTGGGATCGTGCTGGCCGGCGACGATGATGATGTCCATGCGGCGCAATGCTTCTAGCTGATTGTGGTCGTGCATCTGCGGCACATAGTGGCTGGGCGTGTTGTAGTAAATATTATCGTCATAGTAGCCGCCAAAAAAGCTGCTCATGTCATACTTGCCGCTCAATGCCAGCACACGCCCAAAGAGATGAGGATGCCGGAAAGCAATATTGACGGCGTGATACGCGCCGAAGCTGCACCCATGCGAGATCAAAAAGGGGTTCGGATTCTTCGACCAACTCAACGGCAGCACTTCGTTGAGGATATACTCCTCATACTGAACATGCCGCCAGATTTTGCCGCCAGGATGCGCCCAACCATTGTAGAAGCTCTCGGCATCGACGCTGTCTACACAGTAAAGCTGCAGCCAGCCATTCTCAATCTGATCAGCCAGGTTTGCGACCATGCCGCGGTCTTCGTACTCGTAATAGCGCCCCATACTGGTGGGGAAGATCAACACGCGTGCGCCAGCATGACCAAAGATCAATAACTCCATGTCTCGGTTCAGGCGTGGGCTGTACCACTTGTGATACTCACGATTCATCTCGTCTATCCCTGTCCTATTCCACTATGACCAGGCTGTGGGCGTCTTGATAGCCGCTTTCGATGGTGTTTGGGTTCTCTGGGTCGCGCAGCCACCATCCTTGCGGATGCGCCGCATCCTCGACCCAAAAGCGATAGGCATGCTCACCGGGCGCCAGACGAAGCACGCCATGCCACCAACCACCGGGCGTCGCCTGGAGAGGCGAGGCGCCAGGCTGCCAGTGATTGAACGCCCCAACTAGCGCAATGCGCACCGCGCGCGGCAACCACACGCCAAAATATACAAGTCGATCATCTTCACCTACGGTGGCGTACTCCTGTAGGGATAATGTACCGTGAAGCCGCCATTTCTGCAATTCGCTTACGCGTAAGACACTGCCGCTGTACGGGAAACCTGTCAGCGCGCCGCCCGCTGTACGCAGTGCAGCCGCCACCGCTCGCGCCGGTTGCAACAGGCCAACTCCCTGCTGGCGCGGCAGCAGATGGGGCAACGGCAGCGCAGTCTCAATCAACAACTGGCGAAGACTGTGCCCATCGAGCCTGGCATTGGCCTGCACCATCTGCGCCGCCACCGCCGCAACCTGCGTGACGGCCACCGAGGTGCCATCGACATGTTGATAGTAGCGGTGCACCCACTTGTGCGCATTCATACGTTGCCGCAGACCTTGCCACACTTCTGGCATCCAGTGGTCCGGGTCCACCACCAGTGCGTCGGGGCGCGCGTTTTCGTCGGCCGCATGGCGCATCAACGTGGCGGGCAGGTCGCCCGCCTCACCGCGCAGCACGCGCCGCACATGGTCGATAGCCACCATTTCATAGAAGACATGGCTAGGCGGCAACACCGGCGCCGGCAGCCAACGCCCCAACGCCAAAATCTCTGGCTTGTGAATCGGCGTGTGCCCGTATAGGATCCGACCTGTGTTGTGATGATAGAGGCTGAGTGTCTCCATCTGCTCCGGCGCCCCGGACCGCCAGGCGCGATTGTGATCCTCAACGCCACCGACTGTCATCACGGTGGGCGTCTGCGCTGGCGCCAACAACTCATCGACGCCGCGATTGCCTGCCGCCGCCGCCACGAAGACGCCGCGCTGCGCCAGCGCGTGCGCCGCACGGCAGACCGGATTGTTCTGCCACGCTTCAGGAAAGTCGCCGCCAACGCTGATGTTGACGACGCGCACGCCATAGCGCTGCCAGCGCTCTTCTTCCAGCAACCACTGCAGCCCGCGCAGGATGTCTTCTTCCGGGATACGCCCGCCGCCGCGTCCGATCTTGATCGCCACAATGGCGGCCTCCGGCGCGTAGCCACGATAGTAGCCGCCGCTCAGGGCGCCGTTCCCTGCTGCCACACAGGTTGTCATCTGCCCGTGCCAGCTGTCGCCAGCACCGTCCCACAAGCTCGGCTGGTGTAGCCCGATGCGCTCGCCGCCGTCAGTCAGGTCGGCGTACTCCACCAGTCGCAGCTCTGCCTGCTCAAGCAACCCCCGCCACTGTTGCGGAGGATGCTGATGCCAGGCCAGAGGGTTGCGCAACCGTGCTGGCGTCGCCGTCAGATCAGGGTGTGGATAATAGCCGCTGTCCAGAAAAGCCATCGTCACCCCGGCGCCGGTGAGGGTGTGATAGTCGGGCAGGCGCGCCGACTGATTCAATAGCCGTTCCTCGTCACGATGGTAGTACGGAAAAGTTGTCTGCGGTTCAACGGTGCTGTGCAATGAATTTTGACTGCGCTGCGCCATCACCTCTTGCTGCAGTGTGGCGACGCACATCGGGCACAAGCCATCGACGCTGCGCCAGCCCGACGCTTTGCGCACGGCCAATGTCGCCACGGCTGGCGTCACCGTCACCGCCAGGGCCAGGATGCGCGGATCGCACGGCTGGTGACAGATTGGGCAACGCGTCTCAGTCACGGCGTGCTGCCTTGCGCGCCACTTCGTCCCAATCGACGCCAAAGCCAAAGCCCGGCGCACCGCGTTCGGGGTCGCGGAACTCCAGTTGCATGTCAAAGGTGTGGCGGTCAAGCACTTTCTGCGCGTCGCCCACGCCCTGTGTCATCTCCACGGCGACGCGGTACGTGGCGCCAGGCACAGGGTTGCGCAAGTGCAACGTCGTCTCGGCGCGGCTCTCGGCGTGCGCCATCATAAAGACGCTGCAATTCTCACTGCCGTCGGGGTCGAGCACGATTACTTCGAGGTTGGGCTTGTCATCATCCTGCGTAGGCGTCACCCACAGCCGCGTCCAGATGCGCGTGAGATCGGGATATGGATAGAGGATGCAGCGCTCTACGCGCAGCGTTTGATTGTCCTGAAAGAGTGAGATTTCCATAGGTCGTTTCCGTAATCACAATCCGAAGTTTCTGCCATCATATCCAGCCGCGCGCGAATGGACAAGCTGAGGGCGCGTGCAGTTGCGCTTTTGCGCCTTACGACACCCTACACTCGTGACGGTTGACGTTCCCAACTGAGTTATGTCATCATGGAAACGATGCCTTGATAGTGAGTGCAGGGACACTGACCACGCAAAGCGCTGTGCTTGCTCTGACGCAGGTAGGCAACGGGCAGGCGCTGCTCAGCGCAATCTCTGGCGCCGGCGAGTATGCGGGAGATGTGGGCGGGTGAGCAATCGAAGGGGTGGGCAACCAGTCGCCGCCGCTATGTCGACGGCGACTCCGCTCAGCCCTTGTACAAACGGGCGATGGCGGTGGTGGTTGACAATGCCTGAGCGAGCTCGACACCGTCGATTTCACCGTGGGCGAAGCGGCGTTCAGCCTGGCGGGCTTGCTGCGCCATGCCGGCGCACACCAAACGGCGTATCAACCACAGTGCGCCAGGAGGATAGTCGGCGGCGAATTTGGTAAAGTAACGCAGACGGCTGCGCCACAGCTGTTCCTGCGTTAGCCAGCGTCGCTGCCGGCTACTTTGCGCCTCATAGTGAATGATCTGCGCCGCCGGCAGCGCGTTGACAGTCCAGCCGCGTTGCCAAAAGCGTCGGCACCAGTCCATCTCCTCGCAATACATCCAGTAGCCATCGTCTAACGCGCCAACCTGCTCAATCGCCGCCCCGCGCACCATCATGGCTGCACCCAGCACGAAATCCACTGCAAAGGGCGCACCCTGCGCCCACCATGCCGCAGGATAGCGACCGTTGATACGACTGTTGAGGAGATGATGTGCGCCGCGTATTCCCACCGGCGGAAAGAGATCAAGCGCAACCTGCGCTACACCGGGGAAGCGAAACGCGCCATGTTGAAACCCGCCATCACCGTAGCGCAAGCCCGCGCCGCACACTGCCGCCTGCGGATGAGAGGCAAGAAAGCTGACCATCTGCCAGAGCGCATCGCCGGTCACTTCGGCGTCAGGATTGAGCAAGAGCACATAGTCTGGCCTTGGGGCGCTCGCCGACGTATCTGCATTGACGCCACACTGCGGCGCGTCGTCGGAGATTTCCGTAGTCGGAAAGCCGAGCCAACGTAAGGCAGCATTGTTGCCGCCGGTAAAGCCGAGATTCTCCTGGCTAGCGATGAGGCGCGCCGCCGGGAACTCCTCCGCCACCATGTCGGCGCTACCGTCATGGCTGGCGTTGTCAACCACGACCGTCGTCACCGCCAGCCGATCGGACGTGCGCGCCGCCGCTGCCGCAACGCTGCGCAGACAGCCGCGCAGCAGATCGCGCACGTTGTACGACACGATAATGATAGCCAGGTGAGGCAACACGGCAGGCGTCATCTGTCACAAGTCACAGGTCGCGCGTGACACGCTACGGCGTACCCAACTCTACGGTGATCCGGTCGATGTTGTTATTGGCCACCTCGACGCCCTGGTGGATCAGCCCGCCCCACCAGAAGCGCGTGCCGATCGGCAGCTTCTCGTCGAGCACGATGCACCCGCTCACCTGGCCACGTTTACCCGGCATCAGGTACCACTGCTCGCGCCCATCGATGATCCGTTTTTCCAGATCCTCCTGGCGCCCGACGGCCCAGCGGTAAGGGAAATCGACGCCGGTGGTGTCGAAGTTGATGCCAAAACGCCATGCACCATCCTGTTGCAGCCAGCTTGGTTCATCTTGGGCAATGGCAAGTGTATTGTAATTTTCGGCATAATGGTATTCCTGACCGGGCCAGGGGCCGCTCGTGCGAATGGGCACGGTGCTTTCGTTTTCGACGTAAGCGGTGAAGCAGAGCTTGTCGCCCAAAGTGCGCAAGGCCACGCGCCCGGTCTCGTCCTGCCAGTCAATCTCACCGCCAACGACATCGGCGCGCGGTTTGCCGCCTTCCTCGATGGTCAGCTGGCGCACGACGCGCACCCGGTTGCCAGCCGCATCGACGGCTTCGCCCACCAGTTCGTATGTCCCATCTGGAGGCGGCTCCGCATTCAGATCGACGCCGCCGTCGTAGCTATAGTCGTGGTAACCGCGTTCGGTCGGTTTGACCAGCCCCGGCGCTTCTGCGATGAAGTAGCGAGTGTCGGGCTTTTCCGGGTCGCGCAGAAACAGGATGATCGACTGCACCTCTTCGGTCAGGAAATAACTGATGGCGACGCGGTCGTCGGCGAGACCGTCCTGGTTGGGGCGGAAAGTCTCAGGCACAACGGTGAAGTTTTGCAATTCGGGCAGCGTCGTATCGCCATCACGCAGGCTGATCTGTCCCGAAGCCGCGACAGGGGCGCCTCCATCTTCGACCGCCGTGACAACCCAGCGATAATCGCCATCGGGCAGGACGCGGCTCAAAATCTCAACCGGTCCGTAGCCGAGATCGACCGTTTCCGGCTGATCCACCACACCACCCCACAACACGCTGTATTCGCCCGGCGACCGCCGCCGGCTATCGCGGAAGTAGAAACGCTCGCCAGCCGCGTTCTCGAAGTAAATGCTGACATCCGCCGGGCGGCGCAACGCATAGGAAATTTCGGTGACGTCGTCCACACCATCGGCATTGGGCGAGATCATGCTCTTTGAGACAGTGACGTCGCTCAGCAGTGGACCTATGGCGAAATCAAGTTGACCGCAGCTTGCTACGCTCAGCAACGCGCCAATCAGCCACACAAACAGGGCGGAGCGCGCCAACCATGTACGAATCACACCGTCTCCTTGTCCAGCAACCACAGCTTGAGCAATCAATTCCTCTCCCCAGTGTAGCGCAACCTGACGTGCGCCCCCAACCTCAGTCAATCGTGACATCGACCAACCCTGTATCGAAGCTGGCGGCGCCGGTCGCGGTTGGCAGCGGCGCCGCAGCGGGATCGTTGGCGTCATAGACGCGTACAGAAAAACGATATTGCCCAGGCTGCGGTTCGGCTGTGTTGAGCCAATCGCCGGCGCGGACATGGGCGGTCACGATGGCGCCCGGCTGCCAGCGCGCAAAGGGGTAGGTGTAACCTGCCAGCCGCCGGCCCGGCAACGACGCCAACGGCGTCCCATCTGCTGCAGCCGACTGCAATACGAAGTGCAGGTCAGGCGCTGCACCCACACCACCGGGCAGCTTCTCCCAAAAGAGCAACAGATCGCCATTATTCACAACCTTATAGCCGCGCAGCGTAACCTGATCGCCAAAGCTGATATCGGTCTGTACGTCAATGGGCGGCGCATCGACAAAGCGATAGGGGCGCAAGCCGGTAAAGCGGCGCAGCGTCAGCCCGGTGAATTGTGCATGTTGTCCCTTCTCCCGGCCGCTCAACTCCAACTGGATGGGCACGATGCCGTTGGGATCGACGACCTCATCCTGCCAATTGACCAGCCACGCCCCACGCCGCCCGGTGGCGTCGGCGAAGGCCTGCTGTAACATCGGCCCAGTGGTGGCAAAGTCGAGCACGGCATTCACGTCAAGGATTTCCAATTCCGGCAGACGCACGGTGGGCAGGTCAGCGGCGTAGTAGTCCCACACTGGCCACGCATGTCCGCTCACCAACACAACGATCTCATCCTCGGCCAGGCGCGGCCGCAAAAATTCGACCAACTGCCGCCACTGGTCTTTGGCAAAGGCTGGATGGAAGAACCAGCCGGCGCCTGCGTAGCAAAAGCCGAGCAGCAGGAAAAGCAAAGCAAACTGACTAAAGCGGGAAGGTCGCAATCTGGATTGCAAAGTGTACGGCGTACAGTGTGCGGCGACTGCTCCAGCGCCTGCCCTCATCTGATCCGTTGGCCGCGTCGCAGCCCACGTTTGACTCAGGCCCGCCGCCCAGATCAAGAGCAATGCCGGCAACGCTTCCATCACATAGCGGGCGTTGAACTTGGGGATGGCGAGCGCCAGCAACAACACCGCCGCGACTGGCGTCGCCAGCCAGAAACTAGCATAGAGCAGCAGTCGATGAGCAACAGCGTCAGCACGCCAGAATCGCACCAATGCCAGGGCTGTCACCAGCACGTAGCCAATCAACAGCCAGCGCGCCGGCGTCTCGAACACGGTTTCGCCGCTGGTAAAGGCGATGGCAACATCTGCAGCCGCTTCATGGAATTTGAGTGCGCCTTCCCAGTAGCTACGATCGCCTTGCAATTGGCTGAAGATTGCGCCTAACCAGGGCGTGTAGAGCAGAAGCACGAGCACGCCCGCGCCCAGAAGCATCCACAATTTGCGGCGCACCCGGCCACGCGGCCGCTCAACCGGGTGCAGCAGATCAACGACGCCGGCTGCCGCCAGCCCAAGCAACAGAAAGACTGCGAAGTAATGTGTATAGACCGCCGCCGTCGCCACAACAACAAAGAGCATCCACGCGCGCCATGTGGGCGCCGAAGCATCGAGCTGTCGCAGCAACAAGTAGGCAGCCAGGATGCCTAGCGCAGTCAGTTGGGCGTACATGCGCGCCTCTTGGGCGTAGTAGATCAAGAGTGGATGCACTGCGGCGAGCAACGCCGCCACCGACGCAACATACACGGATCGGCTGAGGCGCAGCGCCACTACTGCCAGCAGCGGCGTTGTGAGGGTGGCAAACCACGCCGACGGAAAGCGCAGCGCCCACTCGCTCCACCCAGCCAGACGTCCCCATACGGCTACGCCGTAGTAGTAGAGCGGCGGCTGAATGTCGCTGGCGGTCCAGCGCGTAAGTTCAACAATCCCCGCGTGGGCGACAGTAGCGGTCACACCTTCGTCGTACCAGAGACTTTGATAATCCAGGCGAAACGTCGCCAATCCAAAAGCCAGCAGACAGATCGCAAGCAGACGCAGGTGATAGCCTGGATGCAAGTTGGCTGTCATACCGTTACGTCACCCTTTCGCGCAGATCGCTGGCGCCGGGCGGATCGGGCGTGGCAGGCGTCGCCAGCTGTGAAACCGGCCCAGGGAGCAGGGCGCTGACGCCGGCCGCAATCACTTCGCCAAGCGTGGTCCAGACGCGCATCGCCAGGGCCAGCAGCGTAATCGTAGCGCCGCCAATCACGGGCGCTAGGAGCAGATAAAGCGCTCCTTCCCGCACCCCTAACCCGCTCGGCGTGATCAGGCTGAGAAAGCCGATGACGTAAGCGACCGGATACACAGCGATCAGGTGCCCGGCAAGCGTCCACATTTCGGTTGGTGTGTCAGCATGAATGCCCAAGGCAAGCGATGCAAAGGCAGCACCCCACACCAACCAATCGACCACTGCCAGCGCCAGTGCGAAGAGCAATTCCGCCCGCGTCAGGCCATGCGGCAGGCGGCTGCGTCCCATCCGCTGCAACGCCCAGTTGATGACCCCAATCAGCAAAGCCGGTTGGACGATAAAGACCACCACCGGCGCCAGACCGATGGCGATCACCCATCCCGCGACATCGCGCATCATATCGGTCAACACGCCCCAATTGCCGGTGACGGCAAAATAGACAGCGGCAATCGGCGCCACCGCCAGTGTGATGATGGCCTGATAGAGCACAATGCTGGTGAGTGTTGCTTCCGGCCTGACGCCACGCTGCTGCGCCAGGAGCGTAATCGAGAGGGGTTGCCAGATGTTGCCAGGGATATAACGCACGATGGCGCTAAGAAACCAGATGCGCAGCGCCGACCAATATGGCAGCTGTCCGCCGACGGTGCACAACAGGCGCCGCCAGATCGCCACTTCCAGCGTCCACGCCACCACCAGCCAGCCCACCGAGAGCGCCAACCAGAACGGTGTGATGTGCCATGCATATGTCCGCAACTCCTGCCACTGGCTACGCAGCAACAGGACAATGAAGAGCAGCGCCAACAGGATGAAAACCGGCTGCAATCGCCGCAAAATCTGGATCAGCATAAGGTTTGCAGCGTATCATGGAGCACAAGCAAACACAAAAATGCAAGCGTCAGACGCCACGCGATCGTATTACGCTGCAGGAAGCCCGGCAGCGTAATACCAAGAATACGCCTTCTGATCTACAATGATGCCGGTTGCTTGATTCGCCTGATAATCCTGGTTTCGGAGAATACAGTGAAGTTGCTCAATTTCGTTGATTCGCAAAGTGGAAGTGCGCGTCCTGGCGTCGTCACCGGCGCGGGCGTGGTTGATGTCGTCGCCGCTGGCAGCGCGCTGCAGACGATGGAGGCGCTGATCGCACAGCCGGACGCGCTGTTCAGCCTGGTCGAGCAGGTGCTTGGCGACCCGGCGCTGCGGGCGCGCTGCCTGCGCGAGGAGGCGGCGCTGCAGCTGGCGCCGGTGTTGACCAACCCTGGCAAGATCATCTGCGTCGGGCTGAACTATCGTCGCCACGCCATTGAATCCGGTCTGCCGATCCCGACGACGCCGGTGCTCTTTTCCAAGTTCAACAACAGCCTGGCTGCGCCCGACGAAGCGATCCCACTGCCGACGTGCGCCGAACAGTACGACTACGAGGTCGAGCTGGCGGTCGTGATCGGGCGGCGGGCGCGCAACACACCGGTGGAGCAGGCGCTGGGGCACGTCTTCGGCTACTGCACCGCCAACGACCTCAGCGCGCGCGACCTGCAGATGCGCACCAGCCAGTGGCTGCTCGGCAAGACGCTCGACAAATTCCTGCCGCTGGGGCCGTATCTGGTCACCGCCGACGAAGTGGGCGATCCGCAGGCGCTTTCGCTCAAGTGTTGGGTCAACGGCGAATTGCGTCAGGACTCCAACACCGCCGACATGGTCTTCAGCGTGGCGGAGATCGTCAGCTACATCAGCCAGCACTTCACGCTGGAGCCGGGCGACGTGATCTGCACGGGCACGCCCGAAGGCGTGATCCTGGGCATGGCGAACAAAGTGTGGTTGCGCGCCGGCGACCGGGTGACGGTGGAGGTCGGGGGACTGGGGCAGTTGACGAATGTGATGGCTGGCGCCAATGGAGAGTGAAATAGGTGTTATGCAGTGCGCCCACCTTCCCGGAAGCTCGGAGCTTCCGGGAAGGTAACAGGGTTATGGCGCGGGTGCAGCCTGCTCACCCTATCCCCGGTCTGAATCACGCCGCCCCGCACCACCTTCGCATTGATCCCGCGCAGGTGCAGTTCCCGTCCCACCGGCGAGTTGACGAATTTGAGTGCGTCGGCGCCGAAGCGCGCCATGAATTTCTGACAGCCGGTGTGTGGCTGCGCCGTTACTTCGATGATGGCTGAGCCGATCTGCAACTGCGTGCCTGGCGGCAGATTCTCGGCGCTGAGATCGAGGTCGATGTACAACTGGTCGCCGGCAAGGGGCCAGCGCGCTTCATCCTGCGCCAGCAAGGCGATGGCGCGGGCATTCATGATATTTAGCTGCATGTCGGGATGCGCCGCACCGTCTGCCGTGCGCTTGCTGCCGCGCACCCGCCAGGTGTCGCCAACCAACCCCTGCGCCGGGTCGAGTTCGGCGGTGGTCAGCACCTCGCGCGCATCCACTGCGGGCCGCCGCACGATCAGCGCCAATACGCCCTGATCACGCGGGGACTGCCGGATGTGGTCAAGTCCTGCTTCCAACTCTGCCAAGGTTAGGTGACGCACTGCTGTATTGGTTGACATCAATCACACCCGCTCCAAAAACTCTGAGATCCTTTGCGTCCTTGCGACTTTGCGTCAAATAAAAGCGCCATTTGCGCGTCACGGCAGGCTGGTCTCGCCCATCAGCCAGCGATCCACCTCGCGCGCGGCGCCGCGTCCCTCGTTGATCGCCCACACGACCAGGCTCTGCCCGCGGCGCATGTCGCCCGCCGCAAAGATGCCTTCGACGCTGGTGCGGAACTTGCCGTGCTCGGCGGCGACGTTGGAACGCGCATCGCGCGCCACGCCCAACTGCTCGATCAGGAAATCTTCAGGGCCGCGGAAACCCATCGCCAGCAACACCAGCTGTGCGGGCCAAACTTCCTCGGTGCCGGGGATCGGCTCAAAGGTCATGCGCCCGTCCTTGAACTTCATGTTGACCTTGACCGTGTGCAGTTCTTTGACGTGGCCGTGCTCGTCGCCCACAAACTTCGTCGTCGAAATCTGATAGGTGCGCGGGTCGGCGCCAAAGCGGGCGGCTGCTTCTTCTTGACCGTAGTCCATCTTGTAGACGCGCGGCCATTGGGGCCAGGGATTGTCGGGCGCGCGTGTGTCCGGCGGGCGCGGCACGATCTCGAACTGCGCCAGGCTGCGACAGCCATGCCGCAGCGCGGTGGCAACGCAGTCGGTGCCGGTGTCGCCACCGCCGATGACGATGACATCTTTACCCGCCGCCGAAATAAAGTGGCCGTTGGTCGAGACGCCGCTGCGCTCGTCGAGCAGGCGTTTGGTGTTGCCGCGCAGAAAGTCCATCGCAAAGTGGATGCCCTTCAGCTCGCGACCGGGAATGGGCAGGTCATTGGGCTTGGTGGCGCCGCCACAGAGCACAATGGCGTCGAAGCGCTGCCGCAGTTTATCGACCGGATAATCCTTGCCGACCTCGGTGTTAGTGATGAAACGCACACCCTCCGCCGCCAGCAGATCGACGCGGCGCTGCACGACCTTTTCCTTGTCGAGCTTCATGTTGGGGATGCCGTACATCAGCAGCCCGCCGATGCGGTCGGCGCGCTCGAAGACGGTCACCCAATGCCCGGCGCGGTTGAGTTGCGCCGCGCACGCCAGCCCAGACGGCCCCGAACCAACAACGGCGACCTTTTTGCCCGTGCGCACGGGCGGCGCCTGTGGCACGATCCAACCTTCCTCGAAACCTTTGTCGACGATGGCGCACTCGATGCTTTTGATTGTCACCGGCGGCTCCAACAAGCCAACCGTGCACGAACCTTCGCACGGCGCCGGGCAGACGCGCCCGGTGAACTCGGGGAAGTTGTTGGTCTCGTGCAGGCGGTCGAGCGCCTCGCGCCACAGCCCGCGATAGACCAAGTCGTTCCACTCCGGGATCAGGTTGTTGATCGGACAGCCCGACGCCATGCCGTTGATCAATTGCCCGGTGTGGCAGAAGGGAATGCCGCAATCCATGCAGCGCGCGCCCTGCGTGCGTAGTTTGTCGTCGCTCAGGTGCAGGTGAAACTCATCCCAGTCCTTGATCCGTTCCAGCGGGGTGCGGTCGGCGGGTGTTTCACGTTGATATTCCAGAAATCCAGTTGGTTTGCCCATGCCTTTGCTCTCTATTGTCAAAAATGCTAGTTGATGCGCTGGCTAAGTTCTTCCAGATTTTCGTAGTCGTACGGAGGTCGACGGAAGACCCCCAAGACCCATACTCGTCGAGCCGCTTCATCGACGGCGTAAATGATTCGCCAATGATCGATGCGCACACGCCTGAACTCAACATCAGGTGTGATCGATGTAATTTCCTCTGTATCGATACATCTCTACCACTCGTCCGCTACGTCCTCCCAGGCCAGCGATCCACTTGTCACAGGTCCTTGCGCAATTCGATCACGCAGTGAACGGATCAGGGTGCGATCTTCGATGTCCTCCAGAGCCTCTATGACTTGCTCCCACACCGTCATGTTGACCTCCTTGCTTTTTCACGCGTCAGCGCGGCGTAGATATCCTCCACCATTATACCGCGCACACACACCTGCGGTTGCGAACCGCAGCTACTACGCCACCCCGTCGTCCCTCGCAACCCGTCCCTCGCAACTCCTCAATTCCCACCCACGCGCGACACATCGCGCTTGTTCTGCTCGAAGGCGGCCATGACTGCTTCGTCGCCGCTGAGACCCTGCGCCTTGACCTGGGCGAAGGCTTCGAGCACGCGCTTGTAATCCTTGGGCATGACCTTGACGAACCGGGGCAGCAGTTCATCCCAGCGGATGAGCACGCGCCAGGCCAGCTCGCTGTTGGTCAGGTCGGCGTGTTTCTGGATCAGCGCCTTGACTTCGGCGATCTCCTCGGCGTCTTCCAGCGTTTCGACGCCCACCATCTCATAGTTGATGCGCGTCTTGAAGTCGCCTTCCCAGTCGAGCACGTAGGCGATGCCGCCCGACATGCCCGCCGCAAAGTTGCGCCCGGTCTTGCCCAACACCACGACGCGTCCGCCGGTCATATATTCGCAGCCGTGGTCGCCGACGCCCTCGACGACTGCGCGCACGCCGGAGTTGCGCACGCAGAAGCGTTCGCCCGCCACGCCGCGAATGAACGCCTCACCGTCCGTCGCGCCGTAGAGCGCCACATTGCCGATGATGATGTTCTCCTCAGCGCGGAAGGTGCTGACTGCCGGCGGGTAGACGATCACGCGCCCGCCCGATAAGCCCTTGCCGAAGTAGTCGTTGGCGTCGCCCTCCAATTCCAGCGTGACGCCGCGCGGGATGAAGGCGCCGAAGCTCTGGCCTGCCGACCCCTGGAAGTGGAAGTGGATCGTGTCGTCGGGCAAGCCGTCGGCGCCATAACGCCGCGTGACCTCGCTGCCGACCATCGTGCCGACGACGCGGTTGACGTTGCGGATCGGCACGGTGGCGCGCACTGGCTCACCTCGCTCCAGCGCCGGTTTCGCCAGCTCGAGCAAAACCCGCCGGTCGAGCGAGGCGTCCAGCCCGTGATCCTGCCCGATTGAGCAGTAGCGCCCCACGTCCTCACCCACCGGCGGCTGCCAAAGCAGGGCGGAGAGATCGAGGCCGGTCGCCTTCCAGTGATTGATCGCCTTGCGCGGCTCCAGCTTGTCGACGCGGCCCACCATCTCGTTGATGGTGCGGAAGCCGAGCTTCGCCATCTCCTCGCGCAGCTCTTCGGCGATGAAGTACATGAAATTCTCGACATCTTCGGGCTGACCGACGAAGTGCTTGCGCAGCTCCGGGTTTTGCGTGGCGACGCCAGCCGGACAGGTGTCGAGATGGCAGACGCGCATCATGATGCAGCCCATGCTCACCAGCGCGGTGGTGGCGAAGCCGAACTCTTCAGCGCCGAGCAGCGCTGCGATCGCCACATCGCGCCCGGTCTTGAGCTGGCCGTCGGTCTCCAGCGCCACGCGGCTGCGCAGGTTGTTGAGCACCAGCGTCTGATGCGTCTCGGCGATGCCTAGCTCCCACGGCAGCCCGGCGTGCTTGATGCTCGACTGCGGCGACGCGCCCGTACCGCCGTCATGCCCGGAGATCAGGATCACGTCGGCGTGACCTTTGGCGACGCCGGCGGCAATCGTGCCCACGCCGACTTCGGAGACCAGCTTGACGCTGATGCGGGCGTGGTGATTGGCGTTCTTGAGGTCGTGGATCAGCTCCGCCAGGTCTTCGATGGAGTAGATGTCGTGGTGCGGGGGCGGCGAGATCAGCCCCACGCCCGGCGTCGAGTGGCGCACTTTGGCGATCCACGGGTAAACCTTGGCGCCCGGCAGCTGCCCGCCTTCGCCCGGCTTGGCGCCCTGCGCCATCTTGATCTGCAGCTCTTTGGCGTTGACCAGATAGAGGCTCGTCACGCCGAAGCGCCCCGACGCCACCTGCTTGATGGCGCTATTCTTGGAGTCGCCGCGTTCATTCGTCCAGACGTAGCGCTCTGGGTCTTCGCCGCCTTCGCCGGTGTTGCTCTTGCCGCCGATGCGATTCATGGCAATCGCCATCGTTTCGTGCGCCTCCTGGCTGATCGAGCCGTAGCTCATGGCGCCGGTCTTGAAACGTTTGACGATCTCGCTCGCCGGTTCCACTTCGTCAAGCGGGATCGGCGTGGCGGCGTAGCGCAGTTCGAGCATCCCGCGCAGCGTGCCGAACTGCTGCTCCTGCTGGTTGACCAGCGCCGAGTATTCCTTGAAGGTCTTGTAGCCGCGCGTCCACACCTCGTCGCCGCGCGTGCGCACCGCCGCTTGCATCTTGTGGATCGTGATCGGCGTGAAGAGGTGACGTTCGCCGTCGGCGCGCCACTGGTAGTCGCCGCCTGGCACCAACACGCCGGGCGCCTCGTCGCGTTCGGGATAGGCGCGCGCATGACGGCGGCGCACCTCGTGGTAAATCTCGCGCAGCCCGATGCCCTCGATGCGCGTCGGCGTCCACGTGAAGTACTTGTCGACGAGCGCCTTGCTCAGCCCCAGCGCCTCGAAGATTTGCGCGCCGCAGTAGCTCTGCAAGGTGCTGATGCCCATCTTGGAGCAGACCTTGATCACGCCCTTCATCGCCGCCTTGATGTAGTTGGCGCGCGCCTTCTCATAGGGAATGTCGGTCAACAGCCCCTGGGTGATCATGTCGTGGATCGTCTCGTAAGCCATGTAGGGGTTGACCGCCGTGGCGCCGTAGCCGATGAGCAGGGCGAAGTGATGCACCTCGCGCGGCTCGCCCGACTCAACGACGATGGCGCATTGCGTGCGCGTCTCGCGACGGATCAGGTGATGATGCAGCCCGGCGGTCGCCAGCAGCGCGGGGATCGGCGCCATCTCGCGGCTCACGCCACGGTCGGAGAGGATGAAGATGTTCACGCCCTGTTCGATGGCTTCGTCGGCAAGCGCGAAGAGATAGTCGAGCGCCTTTTCCAGCCCTTCCGGCCCCGAATGCACCGGGAAGAGCATCGGCAGTTTCTGTGCTTTAAAGCCGCGCTCTTTGACGCGCGCCAGCTTGGCGAGCTGCTCGTTGGTCAGGATCGGGTTTTTCAGGCGGATTTGGCGACAATTCTCCGGGATCGTCTCCAACAGGTTGCCTTCGGTGCCGAGCATCACATCGGTCGCCGTGACCAGCTCCTCGCGGATGGCGTCGAGCGGCGGGTTGGTGACCTGGGCAAACAATTGGCGGAAGTAGGTGTAGAGCAGCTGCGGGCGCTCCGAAAGGACGGCGATCGGCGCGTCGTCGCCCATGCTGCCCAGCGCCTCGACGCCGTTCTTCGCCATCGGCGCCAGCAGCGTGCGCAGCGTCTCGAAGGTGTAGCCGAAGATGTGCTGACGATGGAGCACGCTGCCATGCTGGTCCGCCTGATAGAGATCAGGGGGCGAAGGCAGATTGTCGAGTTCGACCAGATTTTGCTTGAGCCACTCGGCGTAGGGGTGCGCTTTGGCGAGCGTGTCCTTGATCTCGTCGTCGCCGATGATGCGCCCCTGTGCGGTGTCGACCAGGAACATGCGCCCCGGCTGCAGACGCGCCTTGTACGCCACATTCTCCGGCGGAATCGCATCGCCCAGCACGCCGACCTCCGACGCCATCACGACGATGTCATCTTTGGTGACATAATAGCGTGAGGGACGCAAACCGTTGCGGTCGAGCACCGCGCCCACGACCGTGCCGTCGGTGAAGACAATGGAAGCGGGGCCATCCCATGGCTCCATCATGGTGGCGTGGTATTCGTAAAAGGCTTTGCGCTCCGGCGACATGCTTTCGTGGTTGCTCCACGGTTCGGGGATCATCATCAGCGCCACGTGATGCAGCGGGCGACCAGCCAGGTGCAGGAACTCTAACGCGTTGTCGAACTGTGCGCTGTCGGAGCCGTCGGGGTCGATGATCTGCTGTCTGAACTTCTCCAAATCGGCGCCGAAGAGATCGGATTGCAACACCGACTGCCGGGCGTACATCCAGTTGACATTGCCGCGGATTGTGTTGATCTCGCCGTTGTGGATCAGGTAGCGATAGGGATGCGCCCGCTCCCACGACGGGAAGGTGTTGGTGCTGAAGCGCGAATGGACGACTGCAATCGCCGCCTCCATGTCCGGGTCGAGCAGGTCGGGATAGTAGGCGTCCACCTGTTCAGCCAGCAACATGCCTTTATAGACGATGGTGCGGCTGGAGAGGCTGGCGATGTAGAAACGGTTGCCCTGTTCATGCCCGTTATAGCGGATGGCGCGTTCGGCGCGCTTGCGGATGACATAGAGCTTGCGCTCAAACGCCAGCGGGTCGTTGCCGATCAGCGCGTTGGCGTTGCGCCCGATGAAGACCTGACGCACGAACGGCTCGCCCGCAATCGCCGTGGCGCCAAGCGAGCTGTTGTCGGTCGGCACGGTGCGCCAGCCGAGCACGGTCTGCCCCTCCTCGCGCACGATCTGCTCGAACTCGGCCTCGAAGATGGCGCGCTGGTCGGCATCCTTGGGGAGAAAGACCATGCCGACGCCATACTCGCCCATCGGCGGCAGCTCGCAGCCGCACGTCGCCGCCACCTTGCGCAGAAACTTGTCGGGCAACTGCATGTTGATGCCGGCGCCGTCGCCTGTGTTCGCCTCGCAGCCACATGCGCCGCGATGGTTGAGGTTGACAAGCACCTGCATGGCGTGCCGCACGATCGTGTGTGAACGCCGTCCCTTGATGTTGACGACAAAGCCGACGCCGCACGCGTCCTTCTCAAAAGTTGGATCGTAGAGACCTTGCTGCGGGGGAAATCCGCTGGGGGGCATCGCTGGCAGTGCATTGCGCTGGTCACATTCGCTGTTCAATTCACGACTCCTTCATGCAAACGAAGCCCATGCAACATGGGCAATGAACGGACAAACAATTTGGTGCGTTCACGGAGCAGTGTGAAGGAGAGGTTCTTTGCGCGCAGCGCCGCGCGACCTCACGCAATCTGGCGAAGCGGACGGAAGTTGGATGAGGAGATAAATACCGCCGGTTCGTGGGGCAATTGTACACGATGTCACAATGTTCGATCAAACTGCACAAAATCCAGTGCATGTATTCACGTGTAATAACCATTGCCTTTCACGAGTTTGACGGAAGCGCCAAAAATCGCTACGATGACGCATGAGGCTTCCTCACACCTCGCAACAGCAAGCGCCATTACCTGGCAAAACTTTACAACCAAATTTCTGTTCTATCCTGCGGAGGGATCACCATGCAGCGTACACGACTGTTTTTGATGTCATTGCTTGCCATCATCGCCCTGGTGGTCGTAGCGTGTGCGGCGCCAGCAGCTGCACCCCAGGCGCCAGCAGCGTCGAGTGATGCGGGTGCGGCGGCCAGCGCTCAGCCGCTGCGCATCCTGCACTTTGTCAACGGCGTGCTTGGCGACAAGTCGTTCTTCGACTCGGCGCAGCGCGGTGTGCAGCGCGCCGCCGATGAGTTGGGCGCTGAGGTCAAAACGATCGAGGCAGGCGTCGATCCCACCGGCTGGGAAGCCGCGCTGGTTGACGCCGCCGCCAACGAAGAATTCGATATTTTGATCGTTGGCACCTTCCAGATGATCGAGTATTTGGAAAAGATTGCGCCGCAGTACCCGGACAAGAAGTTCTTCCTTTATGACGCCCCCGTCAATTATGAAGGCGAGGCATGTGCACCCAACAAGTGCGCCAATGTCTACTCCATCCTCTACAAGCAGAATGAAGGCTCGTACCTGGCGGGCGTCTATGCTGCTGCGATGACGACGCAGGCAATGGAAGGGATGAATCCAGACCCGATTATCGGTTCGATCGGCGGCCAGGAAATCCCGGTCATTCTCGACTTCATGGTTGGCTACGAACAGGGCGCCAAAGACACCAATCCCGACATCCAGGTGATCCGCCAGTTTGCCGGTGGTTGGAACGACCCGGCCAAGGGCAAGGAACTGGCGAAGGCGCAGTACAGTCAGGGCGCCGACATCGTCTTCCAGATTGCGGGCGGCACGGGACAGGGCGTCTTCGAGGCGGCGGCGGAGGATGGCAAATACGCCATCGGCGTTGACTCTGACCAGGCGCTGATCATTGAGAGCGCCAATCCCGATCAGGCGGCGCGCATTCTGACCTCGATGATGAAGAATGTGGATAATTCGATTTTCCGTGGCGTGCAGAAGCACCTCGATGGCACATTGCCCTATGGCACGGCCGAGGCGCTGGGCATTGCTGAGGGCGGCGTTGGCCTGGCGCGTAACAAGTTCTACGACGCCAGCACGCCCGACGAGGTCAAGGCACTGGTCGACGCCGCCGAGCAGAAGATCATTGCCGGCGAGATCGTGGTCGAAACGGCATTTCAGTAGAAAAGCGATTAGGTGATTAAGAGATTGGGAGAGTAGAGAGATTGGAGAGTAGAGATTGGAGAGTAGAGATTGGGGATTGGTTGACGCCATCGTCGCCTATCACTATCCCAATCTCGCCAATCTCGCATTCTCCCAATCTCCTGCTCTCCAATCTCCAATCTCCATTTTCCTGCCAGCAAAGGACAACCTGATTTCATGGCCGCGCTCGTCGAAATGAAGCAGATCAGCAAGGTCTATCCGAACGGCGTCGTTGCCAACCGGAATGTCGATTTTGCGGTTGAAAGGGGCGAAATCCATGCGCTGGTCGGCGAAAACGGCGCGGGTAAGAGCACGCTAATGAAGGTGCTCTACGGCCTGGAGCAGCCGACGCACGGCGAAATCTGGCTCAAGGGCGCACGCGTCGAGATTCCCAACCCACACCGCGCCATCGAACTAGGCATCGGCATGGTGCACCAAAACTTTATGCTGGTGCCATCTTTCACCATTGCCGAAAACATCGTGCTGGGCAGCGAACCGCGCAAGGGGCGCTTCCTCGACCGGGCGCAGGCGATCGCCGTCACCGAGATGCTGAGCAAGAACTACGGTCTGCAGGTCGATCCGACGGCGCGCATCGAGGCCACGCCAGTGGGCATGCGTCAGCGCGTCGAAATTCTCAAGACGCTCTATCGCGGCGCCGACCTGCTCATCCTCGACGAACCGACTGCCGTGCTCACGCCGCAAGAGACCGACGAGCTGTTTGTGGCGGTGCGCAAGCTCGTTGACCAGGGCAAGACCGTCATCTTCATCACGCATAAGCTGGTCGAGGTCAAAGAGATTTCCGACCGCGTCACCGTGATGCGCCACGGCGAGGTGACCGGGCGCGTCGCCACCGCTGACGTGACCGAAGCCGACATTGCGCGCATGATGGTGGGGCGCGCAGTCTTTTTGCAGATCGACAAGCCGCCGGTGCAGCGCGGGCGCGTCGTCGCCGAAGTGCGCAATTTGGGCTACGTCGCCGAGACCGGGCGCCCGATGTTGCGCAACGTCAACTTCGATGTCTACGCGGGCGAGATTCTGGGCGTAGCTGGGGTCGAAGGCAACGGCCAGACCGAGCTGGTGGAAGTGATGACCGGACTGCGACCGGCCACGACCGGCGAAATCCGCATCGACGGCACGCCGGTGCAGGGGCAGAGCGCGCGGCGCATCCGCCTGAGCGGCGTCGCCCACATTCCCGAAGATCGGCTGACCAACGGCGTAGCGCTCGACGCTTCCATCGCCGAAAACCTGGTCGTGGATCGCTACAATCGCCCACCCTTCACGCGGCGCGGTGCACTCTCCCCGCGCGCCATCCAGACGCAGGCAGTGGCGCTAATGCAGCAGTTCGACATCCGCGCCGCCGGCCCTACGGCCCTGATGCGTTCGCTCTCCGGCGGCAATATGCAGAAGGTGATCGTGGCGCGTGAGTTCTCCGCTGAACCAGCCTTGCTCATCGCGGCGCAACCGACGCGGGGGGTGGACATCGGCGCCACTGAGTTTGTGCACACCCAACTGGTGGCGAAACGTAACGAGGGCAAGGCCGTGCTGCTCGTCTCTGCCGACCTGGCGGAGGTGATGAGCCTCTCCGACCGCATCGCCGTGATGTACAAAGGGGAGATCGTCGGCATCCTGGAGAACGGGCCACATCTGACTGAGGAAGAGATCGGCTTGTACATGCTTGGCCTCAAGCGCGATGAAGGGGCGAGGGGCGAGTTGTGAAGGGCGTAAAGCGTTGTCTCGACCTTCTGAGAAGCTCCATGCTTCCCGGAAGATAATGCATAGAAGGTCGCGTAACCGATGACCAAGAACAAGGCAGTGATAGAGGCGATCCGCATTGTGGCGGTGGTGGTGATTGCGCTGATGATCGGTTTTGTGATCACAGCGATGGTCAGCAAGGAGCCGGTGCAGGCATACACGGCGTTGCTCACAGGGCCGCTGCCGAATCTCTCCTTTGAGAACGGTTTTGCCATCAAGAACATCAATCGTTTTGGCAACTGGATGGAGGAGAGCACGACGCTGATCTTGCTTGGTCTCGCCGTGGCGATTGTCTTCAAGGCGCGGCAGTTTAGCCTGGGCGCTGAGGGGCAGATGCTGCTCGGCGCGCTGGCGACGGCGGTGATCGCGTTGAAGCTGTCGATCCCCTTTCCCTGGCACATGCTCCTGGCGCTGGCGGCGGCGATGACGATCGGCTTTTTGTGGGGTCTGCTCCCCGGCCTGCTGAAGGCGTATCTGGCCGTCGATGAGATCGTGAGCACGTTGATGTTCAACGTGATTGCGCTCCAGGTGTTCGACTTGCTCCTCTTCAACTGGCTACGCGACCCGACCGCTGGTTTTGTCGGCACCGTGCCTTTTCCCGACTCGGCGGTGCTGCCGTTGGCAATCTCCGGCACGCGCGTCTCGTGGATGATCTTCATCATGCTGGCGGCGGTTGTCATTGTGTGGTTTTTGATGGAGCGCACGCCCTTTGGCTTCGAGTTGAAGATGCTCGGCGCCAATCGCAAATTTGCCGAGTATGGCGGCATCAACACAAAGCGCGTGATCGCCTTGAGCATGGCGGTCAGCGGCATCCTGGCCGGGTTAGCCGGCGCGCACCTGAGCATGGGGCTGCTCAAACGGCTGACGATCAACTTGTCGCCAGGGCTGGGCTTCGAGGGGATCGTTGTGGCGTTGCTGGCGCGCAACGACCCACGTTGGGTGCTGATCGCAGGCTTGTTCTACGGCTACCTGCGCACTGGTGCGCAGATCATGGAGCGCTCTTCGGACGTGACGCGCGAGGTAGTGTTGATTATCCAGGCGATTATTATCCTGCTCATCACCGCCGAACAGCTTTTCCCGCGCTTCCAGGAATGGTGGCGCGCACGGCGCAACAATGAAGTCGCAATAGAACGCGGATGACGCAGATCGAGCGGAGCAGCGCAGAGTGAGTTGATCCGCAGATTGCGCAGAGAAAATGCTGATTGAGTCGATGCGAGCGAGTTGATCCGCAGATTGCGCAGAAACTTGTGACCAAAATTTCTGCGTAATCTGTGCAATCTGCGGATAAGAAATTCAAACAGAGAATCAGCAAAATCCATCCAATCTACGCCATCCACGTTCTATTTTTTTGAGGAAATCAAGGAACTCCAATGTCCTTTGAAGTCGTCCTGCAATCTATCTTTTCAGCGGCGTTTATTGCTACGGTAATCCGCGTCTCGACGCCATTGATCCTCCCGGCGATGGGGGGATTGATTTCGGAGTTGAGCGGCGCCATCAACATTGCGCTGGAAGGCGTCATGCTGGCGGCGGCTTTCACTGGCGTGGTCGTCAGCGGCTTTGCGCCGCAGTGGTTTCCTGGCGCGCCAGAATGGGTTTATGCCCTGGCTGGTGGTGTGGTGGGCGTGCTCGTCGGCATGGCGATGGGCTGGATGATTGCCTTTTTTCACCTGGAACTGAAGACCGACATTATCCTCACCGGGCTGGCAATGAACATCCTGGCGGCAGGTGGCACCGTTTTCCTGATGTTCTCACTAACGGGCGACAAGGGCAGCACCTCGACGCTGGACAGCGCACAATTACCGGCAGTGCAGATTCCGCTGGTTAACAACATCCCAATTCTAGGCACGCTCCTAAACGGGGAAAATGGCGCCGGCTACAATATCATGAGCTACATTGCCTTTGTGCTCGTCGCTGTGATCTGGGTCTTCCTCTACCGCATGTCATCCGGCGTCCACCTGCGGGCAACTGGCGAGATGCCAGACGCTGCGCAGTCGGTTGGCATCAACATTCGCCGCACACGCTACTGGGCGCTGGTCGCCAGTGGCGCGTGTGCTGCATTGGGCGGCCTTTACCTGAGCATGGGCTATCTCAGTATCTTTCAGGCGAACATGACTGCCGGTCGCGGCTTCATTGCATTGGCCGTTGTCTATCTGGGCAACCGCAACCCGATTGGGACGCTGATCGCTGCACTGATCTTCGGCACGGCGTCGGCGCTGGGCACGCGCCTGGGCACCATGGCCATCCCACCGCAGCTTGTGGAGATGATCCCACCAGTCGTAACCATTGCCGCATTGGTGCTCTACAATATCCGCCGTCGCGCCCGCCTCAATGCAGCGGCACGGCGTTTTCAGGAGCAGACGGAGGCCGCACACGCATGAGCATGGACTACACCAACTGGTGGAAAGCGCTCGAACCGGCGGCGCGTGCGTCCCTGGTCGGCATTCTCATACCCATTGGGCTGCCTGGCTTCGCTGGCGCCCAAAAGCGCGCGTGGCAGGCGCAACTCGACGCCCTCTATGGCGAAGATGGCTGGCGCATCGATCACTACATACGCGGCAAGCTCGCGCCCTTCCACGAAGCGATCAGCGAATACGAGCAATGCTATCGCGTCCACCTGCATAACAACCCCGAACTGGTGGAATGGCTGACGACCTGGTGCGGCAATGTCTACGATGACGATCGCGCCAACGTCTATGACGATACATATTTTCAGCCGCACACGCGCCAGAATCATTATCAGGATATTGCTGTGCGCCGCGTTATCGCCGAACTGGTGGATGACCCTGACTGGCCGCGCGTGATCGAGACGCCGGATGAACTGTGCGACCTGATCGACCTTAATGATGGCAGCGTGCATCGAATGCCGCGCGCACGGGGGATGCGCGGCCGCTATCTCTTGCAGATTCGTACACCGGAATCGCCCGGCTTTTTCCTCAGCCCGGCTGTCGTACCGGTACACGACCCAACGTTGATCACCTCACATCCCCAGATGCGCGGCTGGTGGTTGAGCGAAGGCTGTCAACATCTCTCCGTCGAGTCGTTCTGGCAGATGAGCAAGGTCATCATTGTGCGTTATGATCGCTTTCTGGCGCTGGGCGAAGGTCGCAACCACCCATTGACCGGACTGGAACGTAACGCAGCGTGAGTAACGTGTTGTGGGGCGTCGCCTGCCTCGATTACTACACGAAAGCCGACTACTTGCTGCCTGGCTGCGGCATTCTTCACAACGCTTATCACCTGCAACAATTGGGCGCCGCACCGCTGCTCCTCACCCGCCTGGGTCGCGACGACGGCGCCGTGATCGAACATTTCCTGACCCGCCATCACATCGCCGTGCACGCCGACTGCCTGTGGGCGCCGGGCGCGTGTGCGCGCATCGAGGTGACAGTCGATGCTGATGGCGCCGCGCACGTGCACGACTTCACGCCCGGCGTCTGGTCAGACTATCGGCTGTCGGCGCACGAAACACAGACTCTGGCGGCGGCGCGCCATCTCCACATAGTGCTCACAGCGCCGGTGCTCGGCGAGTTCCGGCGGCTGTGCGCGCAGGACGCGCTGAAACAGCCGCTTGTTTCTGCAGATTTTTTGGCGTTGTATGATTTCGATGCAGCAAGCTTTGCGGAAGCCGTGCTCTGCATCGATATTGCCTTTGTCGGCTGGCAGGGCGCGCTGGACGATCCGCTGCTGCACACGTTGATGCGCGCCACCCAGACAGCCGGCGCGCTGGGCATCTTCACCCTGGGTGAACGCGGCGTTTTGGTTTGTGAACCGGCGGGAGAACCGCGCCTCGAACGCGTCGAGCCTGTGCCTGTCGTTGGCAGCACCAACGGCTGCGGCGATGCCTTCATTAGCTACTTTCTCGCCGAGTACTGGCGCAGCCGTAACCTGACGCGCGCCCTGGCGCAAGGCAAACGTGGCGGGGCGCTGGCGACGCGCTGGCGTCACGCCCTGCCGGATAGGGCGTATGGGCGCAGCGCTGGCGCGGCAGCGTACTTACCTTGAGTGTATCCCACACAAATAGGGCTACCATTTATCTTGTTGCACCTTTTGACAAATTGTTAAAACTTCGATAATCTGTGACGCACTCGATTTAACACAATTGATATTTGCTTGCCGTGATGATCACAGCAAAGGAAGTGCGTTTCATGAGCACAGGTGCGCTGCAGTCAAAACGGGTTTCCCCGGCGGAGCGTCGGGAATGGTGGCTTTTCCTGCTGTTGGTTGGCCCTAACATCCTGCTCTTCGCCATCTTCACCTATTGGCCACTGCTCTACAACGGCTATCTTAGCTTTGTGCGCTGGGACATGTTGGCGCCGGTGAAGATGTGGGTCGGCCTCGACAACTATCGTTTCTTGTTCAGCCAGCCTGAATTTCAGCTGATCCTGTTCAATACCTTCTACTTCACGATTGCCAGCGTCTTGCTCACCATTGTGCTGGGGCTGCTGATGGCGCTCTTGCTCAATCAGAGCTTGCGCGGGCGCAACGCTGTGCGCAGTATCGTGTTTAGCCCGGTGATGTTGAGTGGCGCCGCCATCGGCATTGTGTGGATTTATATCTTCGATCCACGCTACGGGCTGATCGATGCGCTGTTGGGTTTCATTGGTCTCAACTCACCCAACTGGTTGCTCGATGGCGCCTGGGCGATGCCGGCCGTGATCATCGTTCATGTGTGGAAGACAATCGGCTATGCAGTCGTGATCTATCTGGCCGGGCTACAGGCGATCCCGCGTGAACTGTATGAAGCAGTGGTCGTGGATGGCGGGGGCGCCTGGTCGCGCTTTCGCGCCGTCACGTTGCCAGGGCTGTCGCCAGTTGTTTTCTTTCTGGTTCTGACCACCGTGTTGACCAGCTTCCAATCGTTCGACATCATCAAAGTCATGACGAACGGCGGCCCGGTCAATGCCACGACCACCCTCGTTTTCTATCTGTACGAAGAGGGTTTTGTCGCCTTCAACGCCGGGCGCGCCGGCGTCGCCAGCGTCCTGCTATTTGGCTTGATGTTTGCCTTCACGCTGGTGCAGATGCGCTATGAAGATCGCAGCGTCCACTACGCCTGACCCACACGCGGCGCAACGCCGTCACCAGAAAAACGGTAAGCCACTGTATGACAAGCGCAACGCATCTAGTCCAAGAGTCGAAGCAGACATCGACTAAAGTCAGCAAATCAGCCACTACACACTGGGTCGGCCATCAGCAGAGCCTGGTTGGGCGCACGGCGGCCTATCTTGGGCTGACGCTGTGCGTGCTGCTCATCGGGTTGCCGGTTTACTGGATGATCAGCGGTGCATTCAAGACGCCACAGGAAATCTACTCAGTGCCGCCAACCTGGATTCCTTCCCAACCGACACTGGCGAGTTTTCCCAAAGCCTGGAACTCGGCGCCTTTTGGCCGCTACTACATCAACTCGTTTATCGTGACGCTCTTTGGCAGTGGCTTCGAGGTCTTCTTCGCCGTGACATCCGCCTACGCCTTTGCTTTTCTGCGCTTTCCTGGCAAACGTTACGTCTTTCTACTGCTGCTGGCGGCGCTGATGGTGCCCGTACAAGTGACCATTCTGCCCAATTATCTGACGGTGGCGCGTTTCGGTTGGATCAACACCTATCAGGGCATCATCATTCCTGGCGCATCGGTGGCGTATGGCACCTTTTTGCTGCGCCAATACTATCGCACCTTGCCCACCGAGATCATGGATGCCGCGCGTGTCGACGGCGCCGGGCACGTGCGCACCCTGGTGAGTGTGGTGACGCCACTGGCCAAACCGGCGATTGTCTCGTTTGCGTTGCTGAGCATCGTCGCCAAGTGGAACGAATTCTTGTGGCCGCTGATCGTCACCAACACCAAAGAGATGCGTGTGTTGCCCATCGGCATCTATTGGCTGATGGTGGAAGAAGGCACGATTGACTGGGGCGTCGTGATGGCCGGCACGATCTTTGTCGTGCTGCCCGTGTTGATTGTGTTCCTATATGCACAACGCTATATCGTCGATGGCATTGCGGCCGGCGCTGTGAAGGGCTAAACCGCAGTATGCCCTGCCTACTATTCAACGTTTCGTTCGAACCCTAACCTGGAGGAAACATCATGCTGGAAAAGACAATTTCTCGCCGCACGCTGCTCAAGGGGATGACAGTAAGCGCTGGCGTGTTTGCGCTGGCGGCTTGCGCCGCGCCGGTGGCGCCCAGTGCAGCGCCTGCTGGCGGCGCCGCCGCGCCAGCGCAAACACCGGTGACCGTGCTGCTCTGGAGCAGTTTCACCGGAAAAAATGGTGAGACCGAGACCGAGCTGGTCAAACGCTTCAACGAAAGCCAGAGCGACGTAGTCATCGACTATCAATTCCAGGGTAACTACGAGGAGACCGCCCAGAAGGTCACCGCGGCATTGCAAGCGGGCACCGCCCCCGATGTCTCACTCCTCAGCGATGTCTGGTGGTTCAAATTCTATCTCAACCGGGCATTGCTCCCGCTGGACGACCTGCTGAACGCACAGGGCGTCGATGTGAACGACTACCAGGATTCGCTGATCAATGAAGGCGTGCGCAAAGGCGTTCATTACTGGATTCCCTTTGCGCGCAGCACCCCGCTCTTCTACTACAACAAGGAGAAATGGGCGGCGGCCGGGCTGCCCGATCGCGGCCCGGAGACCTGGGACGAGTTCATGGAGTGGGCGCCGAACCTGGCGGAGATGGAAGGCGAGGAGATGAAGACCGCTGCCTTCTCACACCCAGATGGCGCCAGCTACATCGCCTGGCTCTTCCAACCGGTCACCTGGCAGTGGGGCGGCAAGTACAGTGACCCCGACTTCACCATGCATATGACCGACGAGTTGACAGTCGCCGCCGGCCAGTTCTACAAGGACACCGTGCACACTTACAAGTGGGCGCGCCCCAGCAAGGATGTGCAGGCTGACTTCATTGGTGGGTTGACCGCCGCCGCGATGATGTCCACCGGCTCGATGGGCGGCATCAAGGCGAACGCCACCTTTGAGTTTGGCACCGCCTTCCTGCCCAAGAAGGATCACTTCGGCTGTTGCACCGGCGGCGCTGGTCTGGCGATCCTGTCCAGGACCCCGGCCGAGAAACAATCCGCCGCCATGCAATATATCGCTTATGCCAGCAGCCCCGAATCGACGGCCTTCTGGTCACAGAATACTGGCTACATGCCGGTGCGCAAGAGCGCGCTCGAATTGCCTGACATGAAAGCCTACTTTGATGCGTTCCCGCAATTCAAGACGGCCGTCGATCAGTTGCCGCTGACGCAACCGCAGGATTCGGCGCGCGTCTTTGTGCCGAATGGTGACCAGATCATCGGCAAAGGTCTTGAACGCATCACGGTGCAAGCCGAAGAAGTCGCAACGGTCTTCGCTGAGGTGCAGGCCACACTCGAAAGCGAAGCGCAGCCGGTGGTCGAGGCGTTGCGCGCCGTTGAGGGCTGAGCAGAGTGGTGTGGTTGCCGTGTTCAGTGTGGTGCATCGGATGCTGAACACGGCAGCCCCGTCCGGAACGTGCGGCAGCGTTGTTCACGATGGCGGCGTTTCTCCCCGCAGATGCGTGGCGATCAGATGAAGGATGTCGCCGAAGCGAAATGGTTTGGCTAGATAGGCGTTGGCGCCAGCAGCTAGACAGCGTTCGGCGTCACCCGCCATGGCCTGCGCCGTGAGCGCAATAATGGGGACGCTCGCCACGCGCTGATCAGGATGGCGCCGGATTTGCTGAATCGCTTGTAGACCGTCCATTTGCGGCATCTGGACATCCATCAGGATCAAACTGGGGCGGAGCGCCGCTGCCTCTCGTACTGCCTCTAGACCGTCCTGGGCGTGAGCGATCCGATAGCCAGCCTCGGTCAGATATTCGGTCAGCATCTCTGCGTTGAGTAGGTCATCCTCAGCCAGCAAAAGTTACACGCCGGCGCCGGGCTTGCGTGTGAGGTTGGTGGTTAGGGCTGCGGGTGCAGACGTAGCGGCGGCAGGCTTTGTCTGCGGCGACCAGGGCAGGGTTAGAGTGAACGTGCTGCCCACGCCCGGCGTGCTCTCGACGCTGATCGAACCGCCGTGCGTCCGCACCATCCGCTCCACCAGCGCCAGCCCCAAGCCAACGCCTGCATATTCGCGTGTCAGGCCACTGTCCAGCTGCGTAAACGGGATAAAGATGCGTTCGAGATCGGCAGCAGCGATCCCAATGCCGGTGTCCCACACTGCGAACGTAATGACCTGCCGGTCTGCGTCACCTCGCACGCGTAGTCCGATGCTGCCGCCCGTTGGCGTAAACTTGACGGCATTGCCGAGCAGGTTGACCAGCATCTGCTTCAGGCGGCGTGGGTCGCCGCGCACGCTCATGTCCGGCTGTTCAATGTGTAAATCGACGTTGAGTTGCTTTTTGTGCGCCATCCCCTTGATGAGCGACAGGCTACCCTGACAGATGTCGGCCACATCGCATTGCTCGAACACGATGTCCAACTGTGAAGCGGCCAGCTTCGAGAGATCGAGAATGTCGTTGATCAACCGTAACAAATGTTGGCCACTCTCCCAGATCGTTTCCACCGAGCGCAGTTGACGCTCATTGAGCGCGCCGTAAACCTGTAGTTGCAGCGCCTCCGCCAACCCCAGGATGCCGGTCAGCGGGGTGCGCAGCTCGTGGCTCATGCTGGCCAGGAATTCATCTTTCAGGCGTAGCGCACGTTCCAGCGCAGCGTTGGCAGTGCGCAGGTCATCACGACTTTGACGCAGGCTGGCCTCGACAGTTTTGATTTCGGTCAGGTCTGTGAATAGGGCGATGCGACCGACGATGGCGCCATTCTGTCGTTGCGGCGTCGTTGAGATGAGCACGGGTTTGATCTGTCCGCTGTGCGTACATAGTCGCACCTCGAATTGGAAATCTTCATCCTGCAAACGCGCCGGAAACAACGCATTCACCATCGGCAGGTCTTCTGGGACGACATAATCGGTCAGACGTGCACCGATCAATGTAGATGGCAGTGCATCCAGCAGGCGCGCCATGGCCGGGTTTACATACACAGCGCGCCCCTGCTCATCGCTAACGACCAGTCCCTGGCCGAGCGCATCCATGATCTGACTGACGAAGTCGCGCTGCGCCTGTAATTCGCTAGTGCGTTCGCGCACGCGCGCTTCCAACGTCGCCGCCAGTTGACGCTGTTGCTCTTCGCTGGCGCGCAGGGCGGCTTCCATCTGTTTACGCACGGTGATGTCTTGCAAAATGCCGACAGCGCCGGTGGGGATGCCATCCTCGCCCATGATCTGGATAGAGGCGTCATAGACCCACCTTTCTTTACCATCATGAGTGCGGATGTGGTAGTCACAGTGCCACACGTTTCCGCCCTGCCCACTGCGGATCAGCGCCGCAACTTCATCGGTCGTCATTCCGGTGAAAGGACCCGTGGGTGTGGAATCAATGACTAATGTGGCTAAGAAGTCCGGGGTTAATGTCGCCAGCGGGTAGCCGGTGAGTTCTTCCGCGTTGGGTGACATGAAGGTGTAGCGGTTGGTGACGTAGTCGAGGCTATAGGCGATGGCGCCGACAGCGCTGATCGCCTGCTGGTAGTTGGCTTCACTAGCAGCCAGCGCCTGGAATGCCTGCCTGCGCCCGGTGATGTCGACATGCAGCGCTACACTGCCCACCATGTCGCCCTGGTCATTACGCAACGCCGCGACGCTGGCGTCGACGTAGAGCAATGACCCGTCACGGTGGCGCTGCTCGATCTCCCCGCGCCAGACGCCACGTTCTCGCAAGAGGCGTTGCACATCAGCACGCGCACCATCAGTGAGGTGCGACTGGCAGACTTCATCGATCTCACGTCCGCGTACTTCATCAGCGCGCCAACCGTACAAGGTCTCGGCAAACGCGTTCCAGCTCTGAATCCGCAGCTCGGCGTCGGTGGTGATCACGGCGGCGGGCAGGTGCGCCCACAGCAGCGCCAGGGACGGATGCTGTGCCTCAGGGTTGTCCTGCGCCGCGTTGCGCAGCTGTGCGGCCATAGCTGCGGCGTCCACAGTCGGGGTAGGCTCGGTTTTGCCTGGCATAGTTCTGCCTCCGCAATCGTTCTGAGGAGGGCGATGCCGAACAGCGGATGGAGTCAAACACAACAGCGATAGCGTGTGCGACTGGTGATCATCGCTTCGACGCGGGCGCTGTATTCCGCCATGTGGGGCGAATCCCAGTGCGCCTGGAGAGCGTCGTCATCGACATATTTTTCGACGAGAATAACCTGCGTCGCACTGGCGACCGGGACAAAGACCTCGAAGCTCAGGCAGCGCCCCCCTTCCAGGAGCAGCGAACGCACGCCATGGGCACGGGCTATCTCCACGAATGCATCGCGTTGACCAGGGGCAATCTCCAGATGTACGATGAGTCCGGTCGCCATGCGTCACTGCTTTCTTGGCTGCTGTTTTCTTGGCTGCTGTTTTTTTGGCTGCTGTTTTTTGTCAGAAGGATGAGCGCCCGCGGCTGGATTTGAACCAGCGACCTAGGACTTAGGAGATCCTCGCTCTATCCTGCTGAGCTACGCGGGCATGAATTGTCGATACCATAGCACAGGCTGGCATCGGCGTCAAAGCAAATAAGGGTGCTCGTGCATGGTCGTCGCCCTGGCGCACCGCGCCAACGTTCTTCGATGGGTATATTTCGATAGGTATATTTCAATTGTCAAGCTGACAAATTCTGTGTTCTGGGGCATACTGGGCGACATGAATCGATGCGCCTGCCACCAGCGCCCACAGAAACGATCGTGAGCATGAGCACTGAAATCCAGCAATTTGCGGAGACCCTTCGCACCAACATTCAGAAAGTCATCGTCGGCAAACAGGAAGTCATCGACACCCTGATCATTGCATTGTTGTGTGAAGGCCACGTATTGTTGGAGGACGTTCCCGGCGTGGGTAAGACGATGTTGGCGCGCGCGCTGGCGTTGAGCCTGGGCGGCGACTTCCGGCGCATTCAGTGCACACCTGACCTGCTGCCCAGCGACATCACCGGCGTCAGTATCTTCAATCAGGAGACGCGGCGCTTTCAATTCATCCCCGGCCCGGCTTTCACCAATATTTTGTTGGCGGACGAGATCAATCGCGCAACGCCGCGTGCGCAGTCTGCTTTGCTCGAGTGTATGGGTGAACGTCAGGTGACGGTTGACGGCGAGACGCGCACCTTGCTGCGCCCTTTCCTGGTGTTGGCGACCCAAAACCCAATCGAGTTTGAGGGCACCTTTCCTCTGCCCGAAGCTCAACTTGACCGCTTTCTGTTTCGCATTCGGCTTGGCTATCTCTCCCCTGCCGAAGAAGAGGCGATGCTGCTGGCATTGGGGGGACGCCATCCCATCGAGCAGATCGGCGCCGTGATGGCGGGCGAGGTGGTGGTGCGCCTGGCCGAACAGGTGTGGTCGATCCACGTGGACCCTTCGTTGCGCCGCTACATCGTGACGTTGATCCAGGCCACGCGTAACCATCCTGACCTGGCGCTGGGGGCCAGCCCGCGGGGCGCGCTGGCGCTCTATCGGGCATCTCAGGCACGCGCCGCCGTCGCCGGGCGCGCGTTTGTCCTGCCAGACGACGTGCAGGCCATTGCGCCCCTAGCGCTGCCTCATCGCTGTATCGTACGCCCAGAAAGCGCGTTGCGTGGTCGCAATGCCGCCGAAATCATCGCCGAGATTGTTGACAAGACGCCGCTCGACCTCGGCAGCGTGGATCAATAGCACCGCCATGCATAACATTTTCTGGGCCTTGTTGGTGATCTTTCTGGTCGCTGCACTCATGCGTATGGACTGGGCGTATTACCTGGTCTATGTCGTCGGCGGGGTGTGGGTTTTCAGCCATTGGTGGGTGCGTCGCAGTCTCTCACGTCTGCACATGACGCGCCGGATCACCCGTTACGCCTTCACCAACGAACACGCACCCGTGCGCATCGAGCTGGACAACCGCAGTTGGCTGCCGCTGCCCTGGCTGCAAATCCAGGAAGCAGTGCCGCTGGAACTGAAGGAGCAAGATGACTATCGCACCATCGTTAGCCTGGGTGGGCGCAGCCGGCTGGTGCACGCCTATACGCTCTACTGCCGGCGGCGTGGCTATTACACCGTGGGCCCGCTCAGCCTGCGCACCAGTGATCTCTTTGGCTTTGTCGAAGCGCGCTGGGAGGAAGCGGGCGGCGCCGAGTTCATCGTCTATCCGCAGATCGTGCCTCTGGAACGGCTGGGACTACCTAGCCGGATGCCTTTTGGTGCGCTCGGTGTGCGTCGGCAGGTGACCGAAGACCCGGCGCGCCTGAGCGGGGTGCGCGCCTATGCCGCCGGAGATAGCCTGCGCCGGATTCACTGGAAGGCGACAGCGCACGCCGATGCATTGTTGGTCAAGAAGTTCCAGTCGTCCCAGGACTTGCCGGTGTCGATCGTGCTTGATCTCGACCGTGCCGCCTATCCTGCGCGCGCGTTGCTCGGCGCCAGCGAGTGGGCAATCTCGGTGGCAGCTTCGCTGGCCGGTCATCTCAGCGAGCAGCGTCAGACGGTCGGGCTGGTCGCCAACGGCAGCGATCCGCTGGCGACAGGTGACCAACCGCCCACCATCACCCCGCACACTGGACGTGAACATCTGATGGGCATCTGGCGTTTGCTGGCGCGCATCCAGCTCAACGGCAACGCCCAGTCTCTCCCAACGTTGATTACACGGCATGCGGTTGACTTGCCCTGGGGCGCCACGTTGCTCGTGGTAACGCCGCGCCTGGACGAGACAACGCTCTGGGTGTTGCACAATGCCTACCGACGCGGCGCCAATGTGATCGCGCTCATCTGCGCCGACCAGCCCGATTTCCGCGCCTTGCAGGCACGCGGCAAGCGGCTGGGTGTTCAACTCTTTCATACCGTCTGGGAAAGTGAGCTGCAGGCGGTGACAACGTGAAACCGAGAAGATGATGAACCTGTCACATGCTATCGATCCCGCCGAAATGGCTGCGCTCCAAACGCGCTGGCCCGACGCTGTGCTGGAATCCGTCGCGCTCATGGTGGCGCATCCTTTCCTGACGGGCGAGCACCAATTGTTGACCGCCAACGGGCGTCGCGCCGAAATCTGCTACGTCATGCATCGGGGCGACCCTGCTGACGGTGTTCTGTTGCATATCAAGACCTTCTACCCACAAGGCGCCTATCGCCTGCCCACCGGAGGCATTCATGTCGGTGAGGCTGTTTTGGCAACGCTGCAACGCGAGATTTACGAAGAGACTGGGCTGACAGTCGGCGAGGAGCGCGACCAGGTGCACGTGGAGCGGCTATTGGGTGTGTTGGCCTACGATTTGCAGCATCACACACTCGGCGCTACGCCCTTTGCCACCTATCATTTTCTGGTGCGGATGCCTGCCAATGCCTTACTGGCGCCGCAAGACCCGGAGGAGTCGATCGGGGGGTGGCAGTGGCGCCCCGCGTGTGAACTCAGCGCTGTTGCCGATTTACTGGACGCCGTGCATCTGCATTCGGACGAATGGGGCGATTGGGGACGCTTCCGGGCGCTGAGCCACCGCTTTGTCGCCGCACGCTTGGGCACATGACGCCGAGTGCATCTACTCGCCGTCGAGGGTCATACGCGTGAAAAAAAGCTCGGCCAGATCGACCACATCTTGCGGGCTGGCAAGCCAGCGCCAGTCCATCACCGTCTGCGATTCGGTGTCGATGACGCCCGGCGTTGTGCGCACCCAACTCATGATGTAGCCTGTGATGGAGGTGAGCTTCTTGCCCAAGAGCAGCAACATCAGGTCAGAATCCTGGCTGTGGTAGCAGTTGAGCAACCAGACGCGCTTGACCTCTGGGTGGCGTGGCAGATCGAGCAGACTTTGGAAGCACTGGCGATCCATGCCCGGCTGCACGTCAATCATCACGTTGACCGCCACCATGTTGTTGGTGCTGACCTCCATCTCCAATTCGAGCAGCGTATCGATGTCGGCGCGCCCGCCAAAGCTGAGCACGGTGTTGGTCTCGCGTACGCCGTCCACACTACGCACCACATCGAGCATGAACTTGTTGAAGGCGGCCACGTCGTGAATCAAGCAGGTGAAGCGCAGGTCAGCGCGCTGGCGCAGCCAATTCGTCCACAATGGCTTGACGCCATTGCCGCGATAGTGGCGCAGATTGTAGAGCATCTGCTCGCGCGCCGTTTCATCCTTGCCACACATGATGTCTGCATCAATGATGGCGAGGATCGGTTGCATACTCTGGACTGCCGACGTCGGTTCAGGATCGAAATGCGCTGCTTTCTTCATGATGCGTAGTGTAAGGCCAACCGGGGTAGGCGGCAAATCGATGCGTCAGGCATCACGGATGACGCCTGACGCATCGATTTGCTTTACTTTACTCTGCTACGCCGATGAGCTTGACGGCATCGATTTCGTTCCAGCCAGGGATCAGCGGCTCGTCGATGGTCAGCCTCACCTGATCGGTGGCAAAATCCACTGGCGTCAGTGGTGGGCGAAAGACCGCGATCTCCTTGCCAGCGGTGTCGGCGACGCCCTCCCACACCACGACCCAGTCGTCCGTGTTGGGATCAAGCACCTCGATGCGGGCGACGGCGCCTGGATTGTAGCTCTCGTATATTTCGATGCCAGTTGGGTTGACCGATTGAGCATAGACCAGCACCAACGTCTCCGCCTCCACATCGGCGGAGGCTGCCGCCCATGCAGTCTTGATGTCACCTGCTTCCGGCGTATCTGCCGCACCGGTCGCCTGTTGCGCCGACCAACTGTCGTCGGTGTACTGGCTGGAAGCTTCCGCCGCCACTGCCCATTGTTCGAGAGTGCCTGCGCTGTCGGCGCCCACGCCCTCGCCAGGCGACGCGTCCGGTTGCAGGGTGATGCTTTCTCCCAACAGATCGGTCAGCGGCCCCGTGAACGCCAGGATCGTGAAGTCGGCGCCATCCGCCCAGGAGCCGTTGACGTCGACAAGGATGGTTCCCGGCTTTTCGATGAAGAGACCCGCCACTTCCCGCCCACTGCTCGAAGCGGCGCTGTCGCTGGCAACCTGTTCGCCATCGATATAATGCATAATGTTGAGATCGAGGTCTTTGTCCGCTGGCCCAGCCAACAATACGATGACAAACTGCTCTGGCTCGGTGACTTCAAACAGATAGCCGGTGTGACCGCCGCTAGGCACGGAATCTTGTGTCGGTTCATTAAGAGGCAGCGTCCCTGCCTTGCCTTTGTCCTCGACAAGGATGGTATAAGCGCCGCCTGCTTCGGCGTCGGTTTGAATGCTGACGTAGTAGACGCCGGGCGCCGGGGCAATGAACTCCAGCGTTGCCGGTTCATTGGCGTAGCTGTAAGCGCTCCAGGTTTGCGCATCTGGCGTCGTACCGGCGTTAAGGGTGAGGCTGGCGTCGGTGTCGGTGCTGGCGGTCACAGCGATCACCGTCCCGATTTCGGCAACAGTGAATTGGTAGGTGTCGGTGTCTTCGGCGCTGTTGAGTTCACCGGGCGTCTCGACATCGAATTCGAGTGTGGGCGCCGGGCCGCTCAAAAAGACGCTGACTTGCAGCGAAGCGCCGCCCTCGGTCGGTGTCACCGTCAGCGCGTAGACGCCGCCCTGACTCACAAATTGCAGAACTTCGGACTCGGCAGTGTTGGTGTAGTAATAGTCGAAGTCTTCGTTGGTGACTTCCACGTCATAGACATCGCCGGCTTCACCCTGCACCAGGATCAGCGCCTGCTGTGGATATGGCGATGGCTCCAGGGTGACGGTGGCGTGGAGTGGGTCGGTCACATCGTTGGTGGTGAAGACAGCGCCGTTGAAGAGTTCACCGGGCGCATCGGGGTCGGTGCTCATCGAGCCTGCTTCGATCCCGACCAAAAAGGCCAGTTCGGCGTCGGCTTGTGCGGTGAAAGTGAGCACGTAGTCGCCAGCGCTCAAGTCGATCACGGTGTTCGTCTGCAGTGCGTCGTCGTACAAGGTGTTGCCATCGGCGTCGACCAGCGTCAATAGAAAATCAGCCGCGTCCCCATCCGCTGTGAAGGCGACGGTGTAGGTCCCGTCCAGCGGTGTTGTGAGTGCGTATGCCACACTCTCGCCTTTCGCCAGTTTGGCGTTGCCAAATTCACCCAGCAGCAGCGGGCGCGGCGCATCTTGCGTGGCGGGCGCCGCCTGCACGGTCTGGAGCGGCGCCAGGCAGAGCATGACCAACAACAATGTGCGCAGCATTCCTCTGCGCCACCTAGCGAAGACGAGCGAGCTCATTGTAACCTCCTGTAGTGGGAAAAAGTTGAGTTATCGAACGCTGAAACGGACATTTCTGCTATCGTCACCCTGGCGTGAATCCTTCGCGTTGATCAATACTAGAGCCAAATTGACACATCGTGCGCTTGCTGGGACAATCAAATTTTGGGAATGCCGCAAGCCCCTTTCATCATAGTACACCGGTTTGCGGCGAAATCATATGTGCAAATGAGGGGGAAGTGATCGATTTTGCTTTTTCTAACGGCGGATCGGAGGCGGGCCCGGCTTGGGGGAGCGCACTGCTCGCACCGCTGGCGCCAGATGCGTTGACGCCGTTCACAGGGAGCTTGCTGACGGAGGTCGCCGCGCGCGCCTGGTATCTCTACTATGACCGTCTGGGCTTTGGCCCGGCCCCGCGCGCCAAGGTGGTGCGTCTGCACGACGGACGTCCCTTTGTCAATCTGACTTTGTCTGCAACGCTGGACGCCGAGAACGCTGGCATCACACCGCCGGTCGTGCGGATCGATGGCGCCGCGCGCCCTCTGCTTGCCTGGGAGAAGCCTGGTTTGCTGGCGGGGATCAAGCTCGCACGAGGCGCCAAAAAGATCGAGGAAACTTTGCGCCAGCTGCAACAGGAATTGCCAGCGATAACTGCCAAGACGGCGGCCTGGCAGCAGCGGGTCGCCGGGTTGCGCTGGTCACAGGCCGAAGTGCTCCAAATCATGGAGGAGATTGAGCATGTCGGCGCGGCAGCGCTGTTGCCGTACTTTGCCGCTCGCCACAATCTGGAATGGGCTTATCGGCGGCTGCTGGCGTTGTTGGCGCCACGCTCGGAAAGCGAGGCCGCCGCACTGCTCGTGCAGGCGTTGGGCGGCGCCGCGCCGACTGTCGAGTTGGAGATGGCGCAACAGGTGCAACGACTAGGGGAGCACGCAGCATCGCAGCCGGCGGTGCGCGCCTGGCTCCGTGCTGGCGTGTTCGACGCCTGGCAAACGTCGCTGCCGCCGGGCGCATTTGCTGATGAGTTGCAGGCGTTCATGGCGCAGTACGGCCAGCGCGGGCTGCAGGAAGGTGAGATCGCTGCGCCACGCTGGGTCGAAGCGCCCGGCCTGCTCTTCACTGCGATCCGTGCCTGTGCAGAAGGTGCGCCTGCACCCGGTGTCGTGCCGCCTGCCGACCCGCAACCGTTGTTGGCTGCCATCGATGGCAAGGTGCGCAAGGAGGCCCAACAACTCGTCACACAGATGCAGGCGCTGCTTACTATGCAAAGCCAGTCGCTGCACGCGGTCGCCTACATGCTGGCCGGCACGCGGCAGTGGGCGCTGGCGGCGGCACGCGAGGCGCTGAGCGATCACCGCATCACCGCGTTGGACGCAATCTTCTTCTACGAAGTGGAGGAAGTGAAGGAAATGATGACGGGCGAGTGGAACGTCAGCGATCTCGGGGCAATCCACGCCACCGCCGCGGCGCGCCAACAAGCGTTGGCTGGCTGGCGCCGCATTGTTCCGCCCGGGTTGATTTGGGGGGAACGCGCGGCGATGTTGTCCGCGTCCGGCCTGCCAGCAGCCGTCGGCAGCGTGAACGGCAGCGCTTTTCCTGCTGAAGCTATCACGGCATTGCCCGCGGACGCTATCCTGGTCGCCCAACAGCCGGAAAGCGCGGCGGCTATCTTGCTGCCTGCGGCGCGCGCTTTTGTGACGGCGCAGGGCAGCCCGCTGGATCCGCTCTGCGTATGTGCGCGCAGCCTTGGTCGCCCCGGCGTCGTCGCTGCGGGCGCCGCCATCACCAATGTTGCGCCCGTAGCCCGCGTGGCTGTCGATGGCGCGCAAGGGAAAGTAACAATCCTATGACCACACAATCAACACAGCTCGGACAAACTTTGCGCACAGTCATTAGCGAGATCGGCGGATTGGATGCATCCGCCAGTGAAGCGGCGCAACAGCGTCAACAAAATCTGACCAAGCCGCTTGGCGCGCTGGGGCGGCTGGAAGAACTCAGCATCCAGCTTGCCGGCATCACCGGCGTCCTGCGTCCGCCTTTACGCCCGTGTCGGGTCATTGTCTGTGCAGGCGATCATGGCGTGACCGAAGAAGGCGTCAGCGCTTACCCTGCGGATGTCACCGCACAGATGGTGCTCAACTTTCTGGCTGGCGGCGCCGCCATCAATGTGCTGGCGCGCACCTTCGGGGCCGAAGTGACGGTCGTCGATGTTGGCGTCAAGGGCGAACTGCCCGATCACCCGCGCCTGGTCAAAGCGAAGATTCGGCCTGGCACGGCCAATTTTTTGCACGAACCGGCGATGACGCGTGCGGAAGCCGTGGCAGCCATCGAGGTGGGCGTCAGGGTGGCGCAGGCTGCTATTGCTGACGGGGTGCGCGTGCTGGTGACGGGCGACATGGGCATTGGCAACACAACGGCGAGTGCAGCGATTGCAGCTGCACTCACCGGGCAACCTGCCGTCGAAGTCACCGGGCTGGGCACAGGGATTGGCCGCGCTGGCTGGCGTCACAAAGTCGAGGTCGTTGCGCGCGCCATCGAAACCCACCTGCCCGATGAGCAAGACCCGCTCGATGTCCTAAGCAAGGTTGGCGGGTTGGAGATCGGCGCCATTGCGGGCGTGGTGTTGGCGGCGGCGGCGGCGCATATCCCAGTGATTATCGATGGCGTCATTGCAACTGCTGGTGCGGCAATTGCCACCAGGCTGGCGCCAGCAGTGCGCGCCTTTATGATTGCCGGTCATCAAAGTCTGGAACCGGGGCATCGCGTGCTGCTAGACTATCTTGATCTCCGGCCTTTGATGAGCCTGGATTTGCGCCTGGGGGAAGGCACCGGAGCGATGCTGGCGCTGCCGTTGCTTGACGCCGCTGTGGCGCTGCTCAACGAGATGGCCACCTTCAGCGACGCGGGCGTCTCTGGGCCAGTTGAATGAACGGAACGAAAATGCCTATGATGACCACGACGACGCCCAATGTGCACGCCGATAGCGATCAAACGGCGCTGGCTGCCGCACCCAAGATCAGCATCGTCATTCCGCTCTACAACGAAGAGGACAGCATCCCCCATCTGCACGCGGCATTGGATGCAGCCATCGCCAACTATGGCCAACCAGCGGAGGTGATCATCATCGACGATGGTTCGCGCGACCGGAGTTTTGCCCTGCTGAAGGAGATCGCCCAACGCGACCCGCGCTTCACGATCATTCGTTTCCGGCGCAACTTTGGGCAGACAGCTGCGTTTGCCGCCGGCTTTGCCCAGGCGCGCGGTGAATTCATCATTACGATGGACGCCGACCTGCAGAATGACCCGATGGACATTCCGCTGTTGATGGCAAAGGCCGACGAAGGGTACGACATCGTCAGCGGCTGGCGCAAACACCGCCAGGATCGCTGGCTCGACCGCAAGCTGCCCTCAATGCTGGCCAACCGCCTTATCTCCAACGTGACCGATGTTCGCCTGCATGACTATGGCTGCTCGCTCAAGGTGTACCGCACCGAAGTGCTCAAGCAGGTGCGGCTGTACGGCGAGTTGCATCGCTTTATCCCGGCGCTGGCCAGCCAGGTCGGCGCCACTGTAACTGAGGTGCCGGTCAACCATCGTGCGCGGCAGTTTGGGCGCTCCAAATATGGCATCAGCCGCACGATTCGTGTGATGCTGGACTTGATCACCGTCTGGTTTTTGGGAACCTACTCAACGCGGCCAATTCATGTCTTTGGCACGCTGGGGCTGGCGTCGATGGGGGTGGGGGCGCTCTTTGGGTTGTATCTGACCTTCATCAAGCTCTTTCTTGGCGCCAGCATCGGCAATCGGCCCTTGCTGCAACTGGCGATTCTGCTCGTTGTCATCGGCGTGCAGCTGGTGACAATGGGTCTGCTAGGCGAGATGATCACGCGCACCTATTACGAAAGCCAGGACAAGCCGATCTATGTCGTGCGCGAGATCGTGAACGACCTGAGCAAAGCGGCGTAGCCCCCACCCGCGCGGCTGGCAGTGCAGTTGATATCTACCTTGTCACAGAAGCTCCGTCACAATCTTCCCGGAAGCGCAGGAGCTTCCGGGAAGATAACCTGCCACTAACGGTTGACAGCTGGCATATACACTTCCTGATCGAGCAGCAAATTGTCGCTGTTCATTGTCAACACCGCCACTTTGGACGACCATGCTCCACCATTGGGGACGCGTCCGAATGCTCCCCAACTCGGCGGGGCATCCCAGTCGAAAGCATCGACGACAGCTGTACCTTCACCGCCATATAGGGCGATAAAGTCATTTTCGTTGTCCAGATTGTCCAGCACATTGCCAACGCCGACATGCCAGATCTGGCTGGTGGTTGGGCCATTCTGGCCGGCATCGCCATCGATCAGCAGCGTGATCAATCCACCTGCAGGCACGCGAATGCCAGCAGGCAGGCGGAACTTGAGCGGCTCGGTGCGCGTCTTGGTGATCGACAGCCCGTCCAGCAAGATGTCCGTTGCGCCTGGATTGTACAGCTCGATCCAGTCGGGCGTCTCGCCCGGTTCGTCCGGGTCGGGAACCAGTTTATTGGCCGTCACGATCTTGTTGATGAACAGGCGCGGCGGCGCGTAGCCTGCCATGTAGCCATATTCCCGCCCCGGCAAGGGGAAGCGGCTGGTGTCGCCGAAGATGTCACCGGCTTCGACATAATACTTGATGAGCGTGGCGGCAGGTATGGCGGGAAGTTGCGCTGTAAACTGGTCGCCGCCGGTGGTTGTCATCGGCACGCGCACCCACACGGGCGTTGACCCGGTGTAGGGCGCAGTCGCCGTCATGTAGACCAGGTCAGCCGTTGTGACCCCTAAATCATCGGTGATGATGGCCGTCACCGTGAAGGCATCGGTGGGCGCGGGCGTGTCGACGCTCACCGTTGGCGTCGTCACCTCAGAGACATACGGCGGGTTGCTGGCATTGCTCTTGCCTGGCGTGGGACGACCGATGCGCCACACGCCAGCGCCGTTGCTGCTGCGTGCGTAGGACAGATCGGTTGGCACCGCTGGAAACTCGACAGCATCGACCAGGGTCGGTGCACCGGAGCCGTCGATGATCGAAAGGCCGAAGTACTCCCCGTTGCCAGAGAGGCGGAAGGAGAGGTGCGCGGCGCCCTGTTTGGGGTCTTCATCAGCATAGAGAATCAGAAACCCATTGGCGGGCACAGTGAGCGTCTGGGTAATGATATGTTTGTCCAGTTCGGAAGGATCGTCAGTCACGGCAAGCCCTGTCAGCGACACATCCGCCGCCGTCGGGTTGTAGATTTCGATCCAGTCGGGCGCCTCGTCAGGTTCGTCCGGGTCGATGAGCGTGGTGGCATTGGAGGGCATCAGCTCATTGATGCGCAGATCAGATTGACCGGGCAGGGCGGTGGGTGGCGTCTGTGCGTTGGCCCAATTAGCCCCGCCGACTGTCAGCGCAACGGCAAACGCACAGCCGACCGCCATTGTCGCAAAGAGTCGCAGGAAACGCATTTTCATAGAAAACTCCTGTCGCTTAATAACATGCGTTGATCGTTGAAACCGCTGGCAGATAGACGAAGTCGGTCGTGGTGATCGGCTGGTTGTACTTGCCTGGCGTTGGCGCGTCTAGCTTTACCCAGGCGCTGGCATTCACCGGCGAGCGTCCATAAGATTGATCCGGCTCCATGGAGTCGAATGTCCATTGATCGATGGCTTGATTGCCACGCGCGTCGACGTCATACAGCACCAATGTCTCGCCGTCCTTGCTCAGGTTGAACGATACATGCAGCGGGCCTTGTTCCGGCTCACCATCGGCAATGAAGACCAGATAGTCATTAGGGGCAATGGTCACGCCATCGGGGATGCGGTACTTGCGCAGGTTGGTGGCGTCGTCGGTCAGGTACATGCCGCCCATATCGATGTAAAAGCCACTGGCATTGTACAACTCGAACCAGTCCGGGAACTCCAGCGGTTCGTCGGGATCGACAAACGCTGTTCGGTTGTCGGCCATAATCTCATTGATGACGATCGCCGGCTTTCGATCCTGATTGGGGTCGCCGTTATCGTTCAGGTTGCGCATGAATTCGCCCAAGAGTGGACGTCCCGCCGCCAGATCGACTGCTGTGCGGCGATTGGTCAGCACGGTGACGTGGATGGAATCCAGGCTGCAGGTCAGGTTGCGTTGGTCGGCGACGACGAAGTAGCGCGCGGCATTGCCAGGGGCGGTGGAAATTCCCGGTGCGTCGATGGTCATCATGCCGGCGTTGAGCGGGAAAGTGGTGGTGCGGGCGATCAGGTTGTCGTTGCTCGGGCTGAAGACGCCGTCGCCGTTATCGACGTAGACCAGCAGGGCGTTGAAGAGATCGGCGGCCTGTTGTGCGGTCAGCAAGCGCCCTTGCTGATCCTCAAAACGCAGCGTCAGCGCCTGCAGCGCCATAGGTGGATCGCCGACGCGCCCGCGATGGAAAAAGACTGTGTCGAGCAGGGCGCGCTGTGTGCCGGCGGCGCCCCGCGCCTGTGTCTGGACAAAGCCGAACTGCCCGCCGCGATTTTCATACCAGGCGATCTTGCCATCCCCGCGCGAGGCTGACAGTACGTCCAGGTCGCCGTCGGCGTCGATGTCACTGACAAAGACGCTGTGCGTCACGTCGGTAAAAGGCGTGATCAGGTGAGGCGTCCACGTGGGAAAGAAGCCACCCCCATTTTCATACCAGATGACCTGGTCGGTGTATTCGATGGCGGCGATGATGTCTTTGTCGCCGTCGGCGTCCATGTCGCCGGTGATGGCCGCGTGCACACCATAGGCGGTGTCGCTGACGACAAAGCGTTCGAAGCGTAGACCCGGTCGATTGGCAAACCAGGCAATGGTGTTGTCCAACTCAGAAGAGACGATGATGTCCTTGTCGGTGTCGCCGTCAATGTCGTCGGCGTAGATGAACTGAGCGCCGTCGGCGCGATTATAGATCGTATCCTGGGCAAAGACGCGCGGGGCGGTTTGTCGATAGATCGTGACGCTATCGTCCTCCGCCGACGCCGACATCAGATCGAGCCAGCCGTCGCCGTCCAGGTCAGCGGCGAAGGTGGAACGCGGGTATAGCACCGAGCGCGTTACGATGTGTTTGCTCCACGCCGCGCCGGAACCGTCGAGATTCTCGTACCAGGCCACGGTATTGTCGCCGTCGGTCGCCGAGTAGAGGTCAAGGTCGCCGTCGTTGTCCAGATCGGCGACATTCACGTCGCGTACACGCATGGCGTCACTTGCCACTACTAATGGCTGGAAGCTCACCGAGCCTGTTTCCCGCAATAGGTTTTCGTAGCGAATGATGCGATGCGTGGTGCGGTCGGCGGCAATGATGTCCACATCTCCATCGCCGTTCAGGTCGCCGCTCGTCACCCATCGCCCACCTTGAAAGCTGGTGTCGATGATATAGGACTCAAAATTGGGCGGACTGCCGCCAAGGTTGCGGTGCCAGGCGACGATGTTGTTGGCGGTCGAGAGAACATCCATGCGCCCATCGCCATCGATGTCGGCGGTGGCAACCGAACGCGTCTGGCTGTAGGTGTTGACCACGCGCTGGCTTTCCATCAGCGCTGAACGATGGATCGCTGTGTTGAGATAGAGGGCGACGGTGTTGTCGACGCGTGAGGCGACCGCCAGATCGGGATCGCCGTCGCGATCAAAGTCGGCCAGGTGCACACTGCGCGCACCCATCGCACTGCTGGTGACAATGAGATGGGTGAAGGTCGGCGTCGGCTGCCCGTCGTTCTCCAGGAAGTGCACGGTGTTATCATCCGACGAGGCCGCGATGATGTCGAGGTCGCCGTCACGATCCGGGTCGCCCGCCGCCACCATCTTGACATGGTTGGCGCCTGTGACCAGTACATGCTCGATGAAGGTGGCGCCGCGATGCTGATTTTCGTACCAGCCGATCAGGTTCTCTTCCTCCGAGCCAAAGATCACATCCAGGTCGCCGTCCTTGTCCAGGTCCGCGGTGGCGACCGTCTTGGCATAATCCATCACCGGGTTTGGCACCGGGCCGTTGCGGATGAAGCGCGGCGTGAACGCAGCCGGGCGCGCCCCGTTGTTGCGATACCAGAGGATTTGGTTGAGATTTTCACCGGCAGCCAGGATGTCGAGTTTGCCGTCGCTGTCGATGTCGCCCGTCGTGACCGAGACGGCGCCCGACAGGTTCCCATCGATGACGCGCATGGTGAAGCTGGGTGTATCACCGACGCCGCTATTTTCATAGAGCAACACCTGGTTGGCATCGCGTGTCGTGACCAGCACGTCGACGTCGCCATCACGGTCGATGTCGGCGCTATGCACCGCCACCGGGTAGTTCAGCCCCACTCCCAGATCGATGCGGGTGAATTGCGCCGATGCGGGCAGATTGTTGAGCAGCCAAAAGACGCTGCCATCGTTGGCGGCAGGCTGATCGGCATCAGCTGCTGAAGGCGCCAGCGCGCCGACCGCCACAGCCACGACATCCATATAGCCATCGCGATTGATGTCGGCGGGAATGGCTGCGTAGGTGCCAGGAGCAATCGTCAATAGACGCTGCTGAAACGTCAGGCTGTTCCAGTCGGTTTTGCGGAACCAGATGATTTGACCATCCTCGCGAGAGGCGGTTAGTAGATCGAGCCGGCCATCGCGATCAAAGTCGGCGGAGGTGACCGAATGTGCGCCGAGCGCAGCGTTGGTGAGGGTGACTTGCGTGGCAAAGGGGCTGCCGCCAGTGGGTGCAGCTGGTTCAGCGTGCGCCACGCGCACGCTCGGCAATAATGGCAACGGTGCGCTGTGGAGCCAGATGGCAAACAGCAACGCCCACGCCACAAGGCGAACATTTCGTTTCATGATTAACACCTTTTTGAGAAAAACCTGGTCGATGACCGGACTGTGCAATCGGTCATGCTCAATTCGAGACAAAGCCGGTCCATTCGCTATAATAGCCGCGAGTGCGCGCCGCCCCAAAGTGTACGGGGTACTGCTCACGTCCTTTTCGTGTATGTGTCAAGTGTTGACGGCATGACGAGCACTGTCTGCTCTTGTCAGATCGTTGCCCGACGCAGTGCTCGTCATTGGGCGGTGACAACCTATGCGTCTGACCTGCCTGCGATTTGTTGTGTTCGTCCTGGTAATTCTGCATATTTTGTTGAGGGTCGGCGTCTCGGCTCCGGCGTATGCCGCGCCTCGCGCCCAAGATGTTGCACCAGCGGCAGTAGCCAGCGTCGTCATCAACGAAATCCATTACGACCCAACGCCAGCGGCGGCCACACTTGAGTATGTCGAGCTGTTCAACACTGGCGCCCAAGCGCTTTCGTTGACGGGGTGGCGGCTGGAAGGCGGCATCGATTATGACTTTCCGGTAGGAACGACGCTGCCGGCGCACGGGTTCCTGGTTGTGGCGTTGGACCCTATGACGGTTCGCAATGTCTATGGTGCGGCGACAGTGGTGGGGCCATTTCGGGGACGCCTTTCGAACGAGGGCGATCGGTTGACCTTGCGCAACGCCCGCGCTCAGACGGTGGATGAGGTCGAATATGGCGTGGGTTTTCCGTGGCCCGTCACCGGCTATATGGTCGATCACGCCATTCACTTGATCAACACCGCGCTCGACAACGCCCTCCCTGGCGCCTGGCGCGCCGGGCCGCCTTCGCCGGGCGCGCCCAATGTTGGCTTGACCGACAATCCGCCGCCCCTGGTGCACAGCGTCGAGCATCAGCCGCAGACGCCGCGTAGCACCGACGCCGTCACCATCCGCGCCCGCGTCACCGATAGCGATGGCATAGCCAATGTGACACTCTGGCTACAGGTCGTGCGTCCGGGCGCCTATATCCGGATCGACACGCCTGCCTATGCCACCGCCTGGACGCCTTACACGATGCAGCCAGCTGGCGATGATGTCTATGCGTTGACATTGCCGGCTGACGTCGTGCAGCACCGTAACCTGCTCCGCTATCGCGTCGAAGCCCGCGATAGCGGTGGGCGCAGTGTGATGACCCCCGCCGCCGACGACCCGCAACCCAATTTCGCCCTTTACGTTTACGACGGTGTGCCGAGCTGGCGCGGGGCTGTCAATCCCGTGCCGGGCGCCATCGCCGTGACCTATGACTTCAACCAGATGCGGGCGCTGCCTGTGTACCAGTTGATTGCGGCGAATCTTGACGTGCTCAACGCACAGTTTTTGCCCGGCACAACCTTTTTTCAGGGCTACATGGGCAGCGACTACCTCTGGCGCGGCACGCTTGTCTACGATGGCGTCGTTTATGATCACATTGGGTTTCGGGCGCGTGGGCAGACGTTTCGCTACGCAACAGGCAAGAATAAGTGGAAGTTCAATTTTCTGCCTGGTCATCGCTTCCAGGCCAAGGACAACTACGGCCGCCCTTATCCGGTCAAGTGGGATAAGTTGAACCTGGCCAGTGGGATGCAGCACGCCAATCGCGGCTATCGCGGTGAGCATGGTCTGTTCGAGGCGCTTTCCGCCCGCGTCTTTGGCATGGCGGGCGTGCCGGCGCCGGCTACGCAATTTGTGCATTTCCGCGTGGTTGATCACAGCTACGAGACAAGCGCCAATCAGTACGACACCGATTTCTGGGGCCTATATCTGGCCGTCGAAGAGCTTGACGGGCGCTTCCTGAAGGCACGGAATCTGCCCGACGGCAACCTCTTCAAGATGAAAGATTGGTCAGGTGATTTGCAGAATCAAGGCATCGGTCAGCCGGGTGATCGGTCCGATCTGAGCGCTTTTATCGGCAACTACACCTGGGGACGTCCTGACGCCGCCTGGTGGCGCGCCAACTTCGACCTGGACAATTACTATCGCTTTCGCGCTGTGCTGGAGGCCGTTCATCACTACGATGTCGATGAAGGCAAGAATTACTTTTACTTTCACAACCCCGTCGATGGCAAGTGGGCGATCTGGCCGTGGGACCTCGACCTGACCTGGGCGGACACCTTCTATGGCGTTGGCGCTGAACCGTTCCGCGACCGGGTGCTCAACCAGCCCGACTTTGCTCTGGCCTATCAGAATGAATTGCGCAGCGTGCGCGACCTGATCTTCAACGCCGAGCAGATGAATCTCCTGATCGATGAGCTGGTCGCCGTGATCGATACGCCAGCCGGCGGCGCCTCGATGGTGGATGCCGATCGCGCTATGTGGGATTTCAACCCAATCCTGGAGTCGCGCTATGTGATCGAAAATCGCGCACGCAAAGGCGCTTTCTACCGCCAGGCGCCCACACGCGACTTTGCTGGCATGGTGCAATTGATGCGCGACTGGGTGACGAAGCGCACCACCTGGATCGATCAGACGCTGCTGACGGATCAGGCTTTCCCGGCCACGCCTACGTTGCGCTACACTGGCCGCGCCGGTTTCCCTGCCGATGATCTGACCTTTGCCCCGGGCGCGTTCAGCTCGCCGCAGGGCGCCGCCTTTGCCGGTATGCAATGGCTGGCGGCGGAGGTGGCCTGGCCTGGCCTGACCGGTTATGCCGTCGGCGCCCCCAATCGCTATGAAGCCGAGACCGCCTGGACATCACCGATTTACACAACCTTCACGTCGACTTTCACCGTGCCCAACGGGGTGTGTCGCGCTGGCGCCACCTGTCGCGTGCGTGTGCGGATGCTCGATAGCACCGGGCGCTGGAGTCATTGGTCGGCGCCGCAACAGTTTGTCGTTGGGGCGCCAGCGCAAGCTGTGACGAGGGCGTTGCAAGTCACCGAGATCATGTACAACCCTCTGGACTGGGGCAATGTTCCTGGCGACGAACTGGAGTTCTTGGAGATCAAGAATATCGGGAACGCGACGCTCGATCTGAGCAATTTGCGCCTGACCAACGCCGTGGAGTACACCTTCCCTGTGGCAACGCAGCTGGCGCCCGGCGCCTTTGTGGTGGTGGCGGAAAATGCTGTGCGTTTTGAGGCTCGCTATGGCATCGCGCCATCTGGCCAGTACCGGGGGCAGTTGGATAATGGCGGCGAGACGCTTGAGGTGCGCGACGCCTTCAATCGCACGATCTTCAGCATCACCTACGATGATCGGGAAGGGTGGCCTGCGTTTGCTGACGGACTCGGCTACAGCTTGGTGACCAACGCACTCGGTGATCCCACCGATGTCAATCAACCGGCGTACTGGCGCGCCAGCACAGTGACCGGCGGTTCGCCAGGCGCCGATGACCCGGTTGCTGTCGTCTTCAATGAGTTTCTCTTCGATCCTGCGACCAAACAGTTGTCCGCCATTGAGCTGTACAATCCAGCGCCACATCCCGTCGATGTGAGTGGCTGGACCGTGACTGAACGCTGGGTAAACGCGCCGCGCTACGGCGCCATGCCCGGCCATGGCGCGCGCCTGCCTGCCAACAGCGTGATGCCTGCCAACGGCTATCTGGTTGTGCCGGTTGCGAAGCTGAGCCAGCCATTGACCATTGGCGTCGGGCCGGGCGTGCTGGTTCTCAATTCAGCGGCGACGGCTGGTTGGCTCACCGGCTATGTGCACGCCGTCACCATCTTTGCGCCCGCCTATGCCGACGCCTTGGGGCGAGTCGTGCTGGCTGGCGGCGAGAGTGCGTATGTGCCACAATCCAGTACACCCGGCGCCGCCAATGGAGAGGCTGTGGTGGCGCCTATCACGATCACCAGGATCAAGCTTCTGCCGGAAGGCGCTGTGCAATGGGTGGAAGTGACCAACCACACCGACACCGCAATTCCACTATTTGCAACGGGCGCCCCGACCGTCACCTGGATGATCGATCAGTTGCTCTTCCAGTTCCCGCCCGGCGTCACCCTGGGCGCGCATGAGCGGCTGCTGATTGCCAACCTCTTGCCCGCCATCGTGTGCACGCAGGACGCGCCGCCCCAGGGACGGCGCGTCCTGGGCGGGGCGGCGCTGCCGCCTGCGGCGGGGGGCGGTGCGTTGCGCCTGCTTGCGCCACAACCCACCAACACAACCGGCGTCTACACCTATGCTGTGGTCGATGAAGTGCGCTTCGATGGCGTCGAACGTCTGCGCTTGCGACCGGACGCCACCCTGTGGCAGCGCAGCGCCGACGCTGATCCCGGTTTTGACCCGGCAAGCTGGCTCGCATCCAACGCCCCGCTGACGGCTGACGATGCGCCCACCGATCCGGCTGACTTGTGCGCTTTCGACGTCTACCGTGATGCCGAAGGTCATGTGCGGGTGGAATGGGTGACGCGCGCGCTGCCAGCCGAACAACATTTTGTGCTTTGGCGCAGCATGAGCTTCGATCGTTCCGCCGCCGTCGTGGTCGCAGATGACGAACAGGTGCGCGCTGTGGAGGCGTCCGGCGCCTTCCATTGGGTGGACCTTGACTTGACGTCGGACGCACAGCCCTTCTACTGGCTGCAACTGCGCACAGAAGCGGGCGCCAGTGATGTGGCGCTGTCGGGGGTGCGCACACCGATGTCTATCAATTATCTGCCCATTGTGGCTCAGCAGCCTTGATCTGCGCATGAACACTATGTTCACTCACGACGCAACGCGCGTTGACGAGCCTGGGTTGTCGGTGATGGGCGGGCAGCGCATGGCGCGCATCGTGGTTGTCTTGCTGGCGTTGAGCGGGCTGCTGCTCCTGCTCTTTGGCCTGAACATGCGGCGCGGTCTCAACCATGACGAACATCAATTCGTTGGCAGCGCGGTGTTGCTGGCACGCGCCGGACTGCTGCCATACGCCGACTTCGCCTACTTCCACGTGCCAGGTCAGACGCTGCTCAACGCCGCGCTCTTTGTCATCTTTGATCACTTCCTGCTGACGGCGCGCACGCTGGCGGTGCTCAGTAGCTGGGTGGGGTTGGCGTTGATCCTGGTAAGCGGGATGCGCTTTGCGCCCTTCTCCGGCGGCTGGGCGAGATTGGGCTATGCGCTGGCTGGCGTCGTGGCATTGGCGGCGTCGCCGATCTTTGTCTTCACCAGTGGTCGCGCCTGGAATCACGACCTGCCGATGCTGCTGGTCCTGGCGGCGATCTGTACCTTTCTCCATGCCAGCGGCTATAACCGCGTCGCTGCCGCTGGCCGGGTTGGGGGCTGTTCGGTGCGCTGGTTGGCGGCAACCGGCGGCTTGTTGGGGTTGGCGGCGGCCACGCGGTTAAGCTATGCCTTCCTGGCGCCGGCGTTCATCGTGGCGTTGTGGCTGGCGTGTGGACGCACCTGGCGCAGCTGGCTGGCGGCGAGCGGCTGGCTGGCGATGGGTGGCTTGGTGGGGCTGGCGCCGGTGTGGTGGGCGTTGCTCGTCGCGCCGGATGGCTTTCTCTTCGGCAATGTTGTCTACAACTTGCGGCTCAACCCGCTCTATTACGCCACCGCCAGCGGTGCAGCAGCGGTGACGTTGTTTGCCAAGGTGGCCGCATTGGGTGATTTGGGGTGGCGTCAGCCAGCCAATCTGGTGCTGCCGCTGCTCTTTGGCGGCGCATTGCTGCCGGCGCTGCCCCATCTGCGGCGGCAGACATCTCTACCGCTACAGCTGTTGCTGCTGCTGTTGCCATTGGCTTTATTGGGGGCAATGAGCGCAACGCCAGCGCAGACGCAGTATTTCTACATGCTCTATCCGTTCTTGACGTTGGGCTTTTTCTACGCCGTGGCGTTGTGGCCGCGCCGCCAGCGGTGGGCGGCATTGGCGGTGGTGGCGGGCGCGCTGGTTAGCGTCGTGGCGACGGCGTCTGCGTATGCTGGCGGCGCTGAAGTGCTGCTGCGTCCCGACCGTTGGTATCCCATGAAGGTGCATGCACGCGGCGTGCGCATCGCTGAACTAGCTGGCAATGGCCCTGTCCTGACGTTGGCGCCAATTCATGCATTGGAAGGCGGGCTTGCCACTTACCCACAATTCATCACCGGGCCGCTGGCGTGGCGCGTGGCGCCGCTTGTCTCGGCAACGGAGCGCGCACGTTTCGGTCTTGTTACGGCGTCCGAGCTGGCAGCATGGTTGGAGAAGCAACCCCCGCGCGCAGTGCTGACCGGTTTTGAGGAGGACGACGCTGAATTAGAGGCGGTGTCGCTGGCATACGCCCATGCCCACAATTTCGTGCCGGTTCCGCTTCTCGATGAGGGTGTGCTCTGGCTGTCGCCGGTAACGAATTGGCGCAACGCGATTCAGCTTGGCGCGATCGAAATGCCGGCGCAGCCTGTGCGGCCGGGCGACGACGTGGTTGTGACGCTGCACTTGATGAACAGCGCACCAATTGCCCGCAACCTCAATGTGCTTGTGCGCGTCGTGGATGCCACTGGCAAGGAGACTGCGCGCAGTGAAGGCTGGCCCTATGGCGCGCCGACGGCGACGTGGCAGGCAGGCGTCACCTGGCCCGACGGCCATACGTTGCGGGTCGCCGCCGACGCACCTCCCGGCCCCCGGCGCGTGGAGGTGAGTTTCTACGACCCGGAGACGTTGGAACTCTTTGGCGATGTTTATACGGCTGGCTACCTGATGGTGGCGGGCGACGAATTGGTGACGGCGCCGCTGGCGAGCTTTGCGCACAATCTCGACCTGCTGTCAGTTGAGGTTGCCGCACAGCCCTGGCAGCCTGGCGTCCAAACGGTCACGCTGACGTGGCGACCTGCGGCGCCCTTGCCGGCCAGTTACACGATGTTTGTGCACCTGCTTGACCCGGCGGGCAATCTGATCACTCAGCACGATCAGCCGCCGTTGCAGGGTTTCTATCCCAGCGATCGCTGGTTGCCTGACGCACCGTATCAAGATGTGGTGACGTTGACCGTGCCCGTCGACGCGCCGTCTGGCGACTATCGCCTGGCCGTGGGCTGGTATGATCCTGTGAGTGGGCAGCGGTTGGCGCTCTCTGCGCCAGCGGCAGGCGATGCGTTCGACATTTCTCTGCGCGTGGCGGCTACGCAATAGACGGCGGCTTGCTTCTGCGCTATGCTGTGTGCACGAAGTTGGAGACAGGCGCGCTTGCCGCTTTGTCCGCAGGAAGTAGAGGATTGACTGCGCTATGAACCTACGAACCAATCTCCTCCTGGTCGTTGCTATTGTGGCCATCATCGCCGTGACGGGCGCTTTTGTGATGCTGCAACTGGGAAGCAGCGACGTTGCCTCGACGCCGACTGCCACAACCACTGTCGCAACGACAATGAGCGTTGCATCTGCGGCGACTGCCACCTCTGCTCAGGCAACGCCGTCAACCGCAACGCCGTCAACCGCAACGCCGTCAACCGCAACGCCGTCAACGGAGACGGATGCATCGACCGTCGCAGATGCGCCGTCGCCATCTGCTGCGCCTTTGCAGCCAACGATCTACGATTACACAGTAGTCAACACCTATCCCCATGATCCCAACGCCTTTACGCAGGGGTTGGTCTACCTGGACGGCATTTTCTACGAAGGGACGGGGTTGTACGGGCGTTCATCGTTGCGCAAAGTTGCGCTGGACACGGGCCAAGTGCTCCAGCAGCACGATCTCGACGAGACCTTTTTTGGCGAGGGTATCGCTGTCCTGGGCGACGAAATCTATCAGCTTACCTGGCAGAATGGCGTCGGCTTCGTCTATGATCGGGAGTCCTTCACTGAAAAACGTCGCTTCACCTACGCCACGGAAGGTTGGGGATTGACGCACGACGGCGAAAACCTGATCATGAGCGACGGCACGCCGATCATCTATTTTCGCGACCCCGCGACGCTGGAAGAGGTGCGGCGCATCACCGTAACCGTGAGCGGCGAACCCGTGATGCGGTTGAACGAGCTGGAGTACATCGACGGCAAGATTCTTGCCAATGTCTGGCAGACTGATTACATGCTGCGCATCGACCCGGCGACGGGCGTTGTCGACGGCGTCTACGATTTCACCGGCTTGCTGGCGCAGGCGCCGCCATCGACCTCCACCACGGCGCCGGACGTACTGAACGGCGTCGCCTACGACCGCGAGAATGACCGCTTTTTTGTCACCGGCAAGTTGTGGCCTGCCTTGTTCGAGGTGGAGCTGCACCCGCGCCAGACACAATAAACAGGTTATCTTCGAAGTCATGCGGAAGACAAGGTAATCCACCATGAAGGCACTCCTGGTTGGCGGCGGTGGCCGTGAACACGCCATCGCCCACAAACTCTCTCAATCCCCAGCGCTTGATCATCTCTATGTGGCGCCTGGCAATGGCGGCACGGCGCGGCTGGCGAAGGCTGAAAACGTGGCCATCGGCGCTGAGGATATCCCCGCTCTGCTTGCCTTTGCCCGCGATCATGCCGTCGACCTGACCGTTGTTGGCCCCGAAGCGCCGTTGGTCGCCGGCATCGTTGACGCGTTCCAGGCGGCAGGGCTGCGCATCTTTGGTCCGACGCGCGCCGCCGCCCAACTCGAAGGCTCGAAGGCTTTCTCCAAGCGCTTCATGCAACGCTGGCAGATTCCCACCGGCCAGGCGGAGATTTTTGATGACTTCGATGACGCCATGCGCTACATGCGCGCCATCGATTTTGTACCGGTGATCAAAGCAAGCGGGCTGGCTGCCGGCAAGGGCGTCATCGTGCCTGCCACCATGGAGCAGGCCGCGACGGCGGTGCGCGATATCCTGCTTGAGCGGCGCTTTGGCGATGCAGGCGCCACGCTGCTGGTTGAGGAAAAACTCTCCGGGCCAGAGGTCTCTGTGCTGGCGTTTTGTGACGGTCATCGCGCTCGCCTTCTGCCCACGGCGCAGGATCACAAGCGGCTGCGCGACCGCGATCAAGGGCCGAACACTGGGGGTATGGGCGCGTTCTCGCCTTCGGCGCTGGTCACGCCGGATCTGTTGGCAGAAATCGAACGCACGACAATCCAGCCGGTGCTGGCGGGTATGGCCGCCGAAGGCGCACCCTACGTCGGCGTGCTCTATGCCGGGCTGATGCTCACGCCGCAAGGTCCGCGCGTGTTGGAGTACAACTGTCGTCTCGGCGATCCGGAGACGCAGGTGCTCTTGCCGCTGCTCGACAGCGATCTGATAGAGGTGCTGCAGGCTTGCAGCGAGGGTGCGCTCGATCGCGTGCGCCTGCGCTGGCGCAAAGCCAGCGCGGTCACCGTTGTCATGGCCTCTGAAGGCTACCCGGATGAGTATCGCACCGGGTTGGAAATCTTTGGCATCGACGAAGCCGAAGCGACTGGCTGCACCGTCTACCAGGCCGGCACGCGCCTCAAGGATGGCCGCCTGATCACGGCGGGCGGCCGCGTGCTCTCCGTAACGGCGACGGCGCCCACCGTCGAGCACGCAGCGCGGCGCGCCTATATTGGCGTCCAACGTATCAGCTTTGCCGGCGCTCACTATCGCCGCGACATTGGTCTGCCACTACGCGCCAAGACCAGACAAGCCAAGCATTCGCCCACAACCCGAAAGACGAACAAATCATGACGGAAGCAACCGCCTCCAAAGCGACGGAGCCTACCACCGACTCCGCCAAATCCAAACTCGAACTGCACGACGAGATCATTGAGACTGAACATGTCGCCCACATTGCCGGCGGTGATGTGGCGTACAAGGCCACAACCGGGCGCATCGTGATGAAAGACGAAGAGGGCAAAGCCAAAGCCGCCATCTTTTTCATCGCCTACACGCGCACCGGCATCGACGATCTGCGCCGCCGCCCGATCATTTTCTCTTTCAATGGCGGCCCCGGTGCGTCCTCGGTCTGGCTGCATCTGGGCTTGCTGGGACCGCGGCGCGTGCTTGCAGGCGACGCCGGCGCGCCGCTGCCGCCGCCATATCAACTTGTGGATAACGAATACTCACTACTTGACCTGGCCGACATCGTCTTCATCGACCCGGTGAGCACCGGCTACAGCCGTCCGGCGCCCGGCGAGGAAGCGAAACAATTTCACGGGTTGGAGCCGGATATCGAGTCAGTCGGTGAGTTCATTCGCCTCTACGTCACGCGCTACAAACGTTGGGCGTCACCCAAGTTCCTGGCTGGCGAGAGCTACGGCACGACGCGTGCGGCGGGATTGGCTGGATACTTACAGAGCAAGCATGGCATGTATCTCAACGGGCTGCTGCTCATCTCGACTGTGCTCAATTTTCAGACGTTGGAGTTCGAGGTCGGCAACGAGTTGCCCTACGTGCTGTTTCTGCCGACCTACACTGCCACCGCCTGGTATCACCAACGGCTGGCGGCTGATTTGCAAGCAGACTTGCAAAAAGCTATCCGGGAAGCGGCAGATTTTGCTGCAGGTGCATATGCTCACGCCCTCTTCCAGGGCAGCGCGCTCCCACCCGCTGCACATGCTGAGATGGTGCGCCAGGTAGCTCGCTATACCGGACTCTCCGAAGCCTATGTGGAAGCAACGAATCTGCGGATTGAGATTCTCCGCTTCTGCAAGGAATTGTTGCGCGACCAGCGGCGCACGGTGGGGCGTCTCGACAGCCGTTTTACCGGCATGGGTCGCGACGCTGCGGGTGAGCAGCCTGACAATGATCCCAGCTACACCGCGATCCAAGGCGCGTACTCCAGCGCGATGAATGCCTACGTGCGCGAGGAACTCAACTTTGCCAGCGATCTGCCCTATGCGGTGTTGACGGGGTTGTATGAGAACTGGGACTACAGCAAACATCAGAACAAATACGTTGACGTCAGTGAGACACTGCGTGCGGCGATCACGCAGAACCCATTTCTACAAATCTTCGTCGCCAATGGCTACTACGATCTGGCGACGCCATTCTTTGCGACCGAATACACGATCAATCATCTGCATTTGGAGCCGGCGCTGCAAGCCAACGTGCACATGACCTACTATGCGGCCGGGCACATGATGTACGTGCACGCCGGGTCGTTAGCGCAGCTGCGCACCGACATGACGGCATTTTTGCACGCGGCGCTTAGTCCGTTGCGAGGAGAACGATGACAGCGTTATATAAAGCTGCTGGCGTCGACATCGATGCCGGCGCGCAGGCGGTGAATCTGATGAAACAAGCGATCCAGGCGACCTTTACGCCCAATGTGCTGGCGGGCGTGGGCAGCTTTGGCGGCGTCTTTGCGCTGCGTGGGCTGCCAACGCAAGCGGTATTGGTGGCCTCGATTGATGGCGTCGGCACCAAGGTCAAGCTGGCGGCCGAGCTGGGACGTTGGCGCAGCGTGGGGCACGACCTGGTCAACCACTGCGTCAACGACATTCTGGTGCAGAATGCGCGCCCGCTTTTCTTTCTGGATTACATCGCTACAAGCCGACTCGACCCGGTGGCGGCGGCGGAGGTAGTGACCGGCATGGCTGAAGCGTGCCAGGCGGTCGGTTGCGCATTGCTAGGTGGGGAGACTGCGGAGATGCCCGGCGTCTATGCGGAGGGCGCTTTTGACCTGGCCGGCGCCATCGTCGGCCTGGCTGACCAGGCGGCGTTGCTGCCGCAGCCGGGAACGATGGCAGTGGGCGATGCACTAATCGGGCTGGCCAGCAGCGGGCCGCACACCAACGGTTATTCGCTGATCCGCAAGATCGTGGCGGGGCGCGACCTGACGCAGGTGTTGGAGGATGGACAGACGCTGGCGGATGCCCTGCTGGCGCCGCATCGCTGCTACCTGCCGCAGATCGAGGCGCTCCAACAGGCAGGACACACCATCAAGGGGATGGCGCACATCACCGGCGGCGGGCTGTTGGAGAACATACCGCGCGTGCTGCCGGAGCATCTGACCGCGCGCATCGTCGTGCGCAGTTGGGTGCGCCCGCCCCTCTTCGAGCAACTGGTGAGTTGGAGCGGGATCGACCTGGTCGAGGCGCATCGCGTCTTCAACATGGGCGTCGGCATGGTGCTGATTGTCCCCAGCGTCGCCGCCGAGTCAAT
>CZCA01000048.1_pt1 | contig 69085 bp, 41 predicted proteins | sample 591981 | NCBI WGS metagenome assembly CZCA01 (sample SAMEA3556810, study PRJEB10932) | anaerobic digester metagenome | reverse complement strand
CCCAACATGATTTGGGTGGCGCTGCTGGTATCCCTTTCCACAGGTTTGATCTTTGGCATCGGGCCGGCTTATAAAGCCAGCAAGCTGGATCCGGTCAAGGCTTTGATGGAGGACTGAAGATGAGTGAGAAAAAAGGTTTTGTGGCTTCTCTGATAAAGGCTGTATCCGAAAAAGTCCGCGCTGTGTATGAGGTTTTTACCACTCCAGAAAAGCTTCGTCAGGTGCTGATAAACATCTGGGATTTTATCAAGGTGCTCTATATCCGCATCACAAGGGATGGAGTGCTCAAGGAAGCGGCGTCGCTTACCTATATCACGCTGCTGGGATTTGTGCCCTTTATCACCTTTGTGTTGATGATAGCGCCAGACCTGCCTTTCCTCAATGTGAAGGAGAAGATTCGGGAGGTTTTGGCGGCGAATATGGTGCCCGGTTCTGCCTCCGCAATCATGGGCTATCTGGATGACTTTGTAAAAAACCGTACCGCCTTCAACATCATGAGCTTTGTGATCTTGATCGTGAGCTCGTATTCGCTGTTTCGCAATATCCGCAACGCTTTTGACCGGATTCTGAACGTGAGGATGGCCAATTCTCAAGACCTGATCTCGCAGATGATCAAGTTTCTGGGCACGCTGATCTTTGGGTTTATCATCATGGTGGTGCTGTTTTCCGCATCCTCGCTGCCGGTGATCTCGCTGATCTTCAACCTGCCCATCCTCAAGCAGATCAGTTACTTTTTGCCATTTGTGGTGCAGTTTGTGGGCATCAGCCTGCTCTATAGCCTGATTCCCACGATCAGAGTGGGGCGGAAAGCGGTGATAAGAGGCGCATTCTGGACGAGTGTGGTCTGGGCTTTGGTCAAAAACCTCTTCGATATCTATATCTACAACCTGACCAGTATCCAAGCGGTGTATGGCGTGATGAGCGCCCTGCCCATCTTCCTGATGTGGGTGTATTTTAACTGGGTGATCATCATGGGCGGCATCGTGCTGGTGAGTGTGCTGGATAAAAAAGGCGAGGTGAAAGACCTGGTGGAGGAGCCGTATAAGACGGTGCGCATGACTTTGGAGCTGTATAGCGACGATAATTTGAACCGCAGGTTGGAAGGCTTGGTAAACAAGAAAGACCTGCTCGAAGTTTTAACAGAAGATTTGGAAAAGGAAGAGTAAATGAAGAGATACGCATTATTCTCGTTGAGTGACAAGACAAACGTGGAGACCTTGGCTATGGCGCTGGAAAAGCAGGGCTATACCATCCTTTCCACCTCCAACACGGCCCGGCACCTGAAGAAGTTTTGCAATCAATTGGTGGAAGTGTCGGACGTCACCGGTTTTGAAGAGATTTTGGATGGCAGGGTCAAGACTCTGCATCCGGTGATTCATGGCGGGATTTTGGCAGACAGAGACGATCCTGCGCACGTGCAAACCCTTAAAGACAAGGGAATTGGACAGATCGACGTGGTGGTGGTAAACCTCTATCCCTTTGCGCAAAAACGCATCGAAAACAGGGGAGACCACAACCTGATCATCGAAAACATTGATATCGGCGGGCCGGCCATGATCCGTGCCGCAGCCAAGAACTATCGCCACGTGCTGGTGCTCACCGATCCCCTGGATTATCCGCCCACCTTAGAGATGATGGAAAGCGAAGCAGGCGTGCCGGAAGCATGGAGATTGTATCTGGCACACAAGGCTTTTGAGCTGAGCTCTGCCTACGATTTTCAGATCATGGATTACCTCTCAGAACATCATCTGGATACCGCTCCCAGCACCGAGATGCCGCATAGCCTGGACCTTTCTTTCACGCTAAACCAGAAGCTGCGCTATGGCGAAAACCCGCATCAAAACGCCGGACTTTACGTAGACCGCAAAGAAGGCTGGAAGTGCCTGCACGGCAAGGAACTGTCGTTCAATAACATCCTGGATATCGACTCCTCGCTGAAAATGGTGCGCCTCTTTGAGGAACCCACGGTGGTGATCACCAAACACACGACTCCCTGCGGCGTGGGCAGTGCAGACAAGCTGGCTGAAGCATATCGCAAAGCATTTGCAGCGGATAACATCTCGCCCTTCGGCGGTATCGTGGCGGTAAACCGGCCCCTGGATCTGGAAACGGCGGTGTGTATCAACAGCATCTTCACCGAGATCATCATCGCTCCGGATTATGAGCCGGGCGTGCTGGAAGTTTTGGTGAAAAAGAAAAACAGGCGTCTGATCCAATACGATCCGCAACTGCTGGTAAAACCCGCTCATCCATATGAATTCAGAACCATGTGGTGGGGCCTTTTGGCGCAGGAGTGGGACCTGATCGGTGAAGATTATTCAAATTGGAAAGTGGTGACGCGTGAGAAACCTTCTTCAGATCAGTTTGAGGCGTTGATCTGGGGCTGGAAGGTGGTGTCGCAGCTGCGTTCCAATGCCATTGCCCTCACCGGTAAAGATCAGACTTTGGGCTTGGGCATGGGGCAGACCAGCCGCGTGGATGCTGCGGAAATCGCAATCTGGAAAGCGAAGAAGTTTGGGCACGATCTCAGCTCTGCGGTGTGTGCCTCAGATGGCTTTTTCCCCTATCGTGATTCCGTGGATGTGCTGTATCGGGCAGGCGTGAGAGCCATCATTCAGCCCGGTGGTTCCAAGGCGGATGACGAGATTATTCAAGCCTGCAATGAGCTTGATATAGCCATGGTTTTTACGGGTGTCAGGCATTTCAGGCATTAATATGTTTGACAAAAACCGCCCCTGCAAATTCATTGAGCACAGCCCTGCGGAGATGTGTCCGAGCTGGCTGAAGGAGCACGATTGGAAATCGTGTGTATGTGCAAAACGCGTACCCTGGGTTCGAATCCCAGCATCTCCGCCACTTTTACGGTCGAAAGAAGCCTTAATTTGCAAGGGTAAACAGTGTTTTTCCACCCTGATGAGTGGGATCTCCCAACCTTATATCCAAACCTTTGAGGTAAAATCAAAATGAAGAACAAAAAAACCATCCTGATAGGCTGTTTGGTGTTTCCTATAGTCCTTGTCATCGTATTTGCGCTCAGCTTTGGGCTCACCTACCGCAAGCTGAACTTTGCTGCAACCGTGCCCTCCAATGCGTGGCTGGCGTTGGACCTTAGCGGAAACGTGGCGGATTATTCAGAATTAAACGCACCGAGATTTATCGACCTGAGCTCAAACAGCAGCCGTGAATTGGCAGATAAGATCAGGGCTGCATCACGTGACAGGCGCATCCGCGGCATCTTTATCAAATCCACCGCCCTGCAGATCAATATGCCCAACCTCAGTGAAGTAGGCCGGGCGCTCGATCATTTCAAGCAAGCCGGGAAGCCGGTGCTGGCCTATGGTGAAATGATGGGGCAGGGTGACTATCTTTTGGCCGCCTATGCAGACAGCATCTGGTTGAACCCAACTGCTTCCGGCGGCATCATGCTGGATGGAGTGAGCGCCAACGTCCTCTTTTACAAAGAAGCGCTGCAGAAGCTGGGAATCAAGATGCACGTGATGCAGGAAGGTGAATTCAAGGGTGCGGGTGAACCTTTTACCAGAACCGACCTTTCGCCCGGAACCAAAGAGAACCTCGAGAAGGTGCTGAAGTCTCGCTATGACATGATCATAGACCTGGTGGCATCCAGGCGTAAGATCACGACCGAGCAGGTGAGGAGCATCTATGAAGAACGGGAAGAGCTGTTTATCACCGGCGAAAAGGCTGTCAGCTATGGTTTGGTGGACAAGCTGAGCAGCTATGGCGCCTTCAAGCAACACTTTGGCATCACGGAAGACAAGGCCTTGCGCATCAGCGACTACAAGCCCGCCCTCAAGCTGCGCAAAGGCCAAAACGTGGCTGTGATCAACCTGATAGGAGATATCAGGAGCTCCGGCGAATACACGCAAAACAGCATCTCGCTGACCAAACTCGAGCGCAGCCTCAAGGATTTGGAAGCCGACAAGAGCATCAAGGCAGTGGTGCTCAGAGTGAACAGCCCGGGTGGTTCTGCCCTGGAAAGTGAATTTATCTACCAGCGGTTCATGGAGCTGAAGAAGAAGTATCCGCTGGTGGTTTGGATGGGCGGAACTGCTGCCAGCGGAGGCTATTACATCTCCTGCGCAGCAGATTATATCATGGCTGATCCGGCTTGCATCACCGGCTCTATCGGCGTGATCTCGGCCGTGCCCGAGACCAAGGAACTGGGCGACAAGCTGGGCCTGCGCAGCCAAACCTTGCGCTATGGCAAATACGCCGGCGCAATCGAACTTTTTAACACATACCAGCCAGCGGTGCTCGATGCGCTCAAACAGAGCTCTGCGGCTGTATATACGGAATTTAAACAACGCGTCTCAGACTCACGCAAGATACCCATGGAAGAGATTCCGGCCCTGGCAGAAGGGAGGGTGTTCAGCGCTGAAGACGCCCTCAAACTCAAGCTGATAGACGCCATCGGCAATCAAGATGACGCCATCAGGAAAGCAGCGGCAATGGCCAAGATAACAGATTATGGGGTGGTGCATTATCCATATAAAGTATCGTTTTTTGAACTGCTCAGAGAGCAAGGTTTTTCAAGCACCCTCACCAGGCTGGCCGCCCGCAACAACCCGCCCGAAGAGATGCTGCATGAGCATCTGAAAGAGCATTTCAGCCCCGATGAATGGCTGTATCGCTGTCCCTGGAACCTGCCTTGAGTTTGAGCTAAGACTTATTAAACTTTAGGAAATCATGAGAAAAGACAACTTTAACACCGAGATCATCGTGGACGTGCATCCGTTGGAGAAGCGCGTCGCTGTTCTCGAAGATAACAGACTGGTGGAGCTCTTTGTAGAGCGTAAAGACCGCCAAAACATCGTGGGAAACATCTATAAGGGTTTTGTGAAAGACGTGCTGCCCGGCATGGGCGCCGCCTTCATCGAGATCGGCTTGGAGCGTACCGCTTTCCTGCACTATTCAGATATCGTGCAAGACTTCCTCGATCTCTTTGAAAACGACAAGCCCAAAAAGAAGATAGACCCCAAGGATTCTTCCCAAATCGGCAAACTGCTCAAGCCCAATCAAGAGATCGTTGTGCAGGTGCATAAAGGACCGCTGGGCAGCAAAGGAGCGAGGCTGACGGGACAGATATCCATCCCCGGAAAGTATCTGGTGCTCTTTCCCAACAAAAGCCGTATCGCCATCTCCCGCAAAATATACGGCCAGGGCGAGCGCAACCGCATCCGTAAGATACTCTCCGAGATCAAAGACCCAAATTATGGCATCATCGTGCGTACCGAGGCGGAAGGCTGTGATGAAGAGGATTTCCGCAGCGAATACAAGGCCCTGGCTAATACCTGGAAGCTGATCGAAAAGCAGATCAAGTATGCCAAGGGGCCGGTGTGCGTCTTCGATGAAAATGCACTGGGAAACTACCTCATCCGCGATCTCTTCGACGATCACGTGGATAGACTGGTGGTGAATGACAAGACCTTTTACAAAAACCTGATATCACAACTGAACGATGTGTCGCCGGAGCTGGTGCCGCATGTGGAGCTGTATAAAGAAGACAGCCCCATCTTCGATGCCTGGAATATCGAGAAGAAGATAGAAAGCGTGTTCCGCTCACGCATCTACCTGCCCAGCGGCGGCAATATCAAGATCGAACAGACCGAAGCTCTGGTGGCGATCGATATCAATACGGGCAGCTTTACCGGCAAAACAAACTATGAAGAGACGATCCGGCGCACAAACCTGGAAGCGGCAGCGGAATGCGCCCGTCAGATACGGCTGCGTGATCTCAGCGGCGTGATTGTTATCGACTTTATAGATATGAGCAGCTCGAACAACAGACAGGAGGTCTTGGACCTGCTGCGCAGAGGCTTGAGACGCGACAGAGCCAAGACCAAGCTCTACAACTTTACCGAGCTGGGCCTGGTGGAGATCACACGCAAGCGTATGCGCGCCACGCTGATAGCCAACTTCTCGGATCCCTGTCCCTGCTGTCACGGCACCGGCAGAATCATCTCCCGCGACGCCATGACCATGAGGATACACCGCTGGCTGACCCGCGCGGAATACTTTACCAGAAACCAAAAGCTGCGCATCACCGTTGACCCCAACCTCTATGCGCATATCCAGGAAAATGAAGAGTATTTCATCGCCTTCAAGGATCAGGTGGAGATCGCCAGCGACAAGAATATGAGGCACGACCAATTTATCGTGCAGAAGCTTCCCGGCTTGGAGGATATCACCTCGAGATTCAGCTGATTTTAAGCTAAATAAGAAAAAAGGCGTCACTCGGCTTGTGGGCTGGGTAACGCCTTTTGTTTCAAGCTCTTTTGCGCAAGGCGAGGCTGATGAGGAAAAAGACAAATTCCAGCATCACGATGCTGGCGCCGGTGGGGATATTGAGCCACCAGGAGAGGGCAAAGCCACCCACAGCTGCCACGACGGCCAGGACGGCGCTGAGGGCAATCACCGTGGGTAAGTGTCTTACCAGGTTGAAGATAGTGGCAGCGGGCAGGATGAGCTGCGCACTCACTAAGATGATGCCTGCCGCTTTGAGGTTGATCACGATGTTGGTGGCGAGTAAGATGAGGAAAATGTGGTTTACAAAAGTGACGGGGATGCGCAGGAATTGCGCCATTTCGGCATTGTAGGAGAGGTAGAAGAGCTGGTGGTAGAAGATGATGATGAAAGCCAGAGAGAGCACCGCCATGATGCCCACCCAGATCAGATCGCCGGAGTTTACCAGCAGCACGTTGCCAAAGAGGTAGGAGGAGAGATCGAAGGCATAGGCGGAGCTGAGGCTGATCAGGATGATGGCGAAAGCCATGGAGACGCTGAGGAAGATGGTGATGGTATTGGTTTCTTCCAGCTTGTAACGCTTGGAGAGCCAGCCGATCAGGTAGGCCAAAACAATGACGAAGATGAGCGTGACCGGGCGGCCGTTTAAGCCGGTAACCAAAGCGATGGCTATGCCGGCAAAAGCCATATGTGAAAAGGCTTCGCCCAGATAGGAGATGCGCCGCAGGCTCACGAAAGGCGAAAAGATGGCCAGGGAAAAGGAAGAGAGCACGGCAGCGACGAGGGCACGGACGAGGAAGTTGAAGGAAAACATCAGTAGCTCTTGTGCACGATTTTGGTGGTTTCGCCAAAGAAGTCGTGGATGGTATCTGCATTGATCAGCTCGGTCTTGTCGTGGCAATGCAGGGTTTTATTGAGGCAGATGAGGAAGGAGCAGAAGCTGGTGAGCGTGTGCAGATCGTGCGAGATGGTGATGATGGTGCGGCCCTGCTGGTTGAGCTCCTTGAGCAGGACAAAGAAGTTCTTCACGCCGGCTTGATCCACGGAAGCTTCCGGTTCGTCCAAGAAGAGGTATTTGCTGCCGCCCACGATGGCGCGGGCCAGCAATACGCGCTGCATTTCGCCTCCCGAGAGCGCTCCGATGGGCTTTCTGGCCTGTTCCCAGCAGCCGGTTTGTTCCATTGCCTCTCTGGCGCGCTCTTTCTGGTTTGCGTTGAACCTCTGCGCCGGCCTCAGCTCAGCCGCCAGGCCCATCAAAACTATATCCTTGGCGGTGGCGGGGAAGCGTCTGTCAAACTTCTCATCCTGCGGCAGGTAGCCCATGGGGTTGTGTTTGAGCCAGCTCAGGTGCGGCTGTCCGTCTATCTCTATCTTGCCATCCTGCAGGGGGATGAGGCCCAGGATGAGCTTGATGAGGGTGGATTTACCGGCGCCGTTGGGCCCGATGATGGCGGCAAATTCACCCTCGGCGATGTCCAAATTGATGTCCTGCAAGATGGCGTGCTCGCCAATGCGATAATTTAGCTCTGAGATGCTGATCATTTAAGGAAGCGTTTCTTCTCCTTGCAGGGCTGTCTTGATGTTTTGCCAGTTTGTCCAGATCAGGTCTGTGATCCGCTTGGCTTTGAATTCGTGGCCCAGGGGGTCGAGCGTCTGGATCTTGAGGTCAAATTCATCTGCCAGAACCTTGGCTGAGCGCTTGTCCATCTGCGGCTCCACAAAGATGGTGTTGATCTTGTTGGCCTTGATGATCTCACCCAGCTTGGCCAGCTCCTTGCCGGTGGGTTCTTTGCCGGGGGAGGACTGCACGGTGGCGGGCACCGCGATGCCATAATCCAGGGCAAAGTAGTGGAAGCTGTCATGATAGGTGATGATGGCGGGGTTTTCCATCATGGCTCTGTCTTTGCTGATCTGCTGGTGCATGGAGCTGAGGTTGTTTACCAACGTCATGGTGTTTTGGTTGATGGCGGCGGTTTGTTCCGGGAAGTAGCTTTGCAATTTGTCTGCCAGCATCATTGCCATTCTTACCAAATACTGCGGCGAGAGCCAGATATGAGGGTTGACTTCTCTGCTTCTGCTTTTTTCGACCGGCGTTATATCGATCAGTTCGGCGAGGTCTATCAGCTTATCAGAGCGTTGTTTAAAGGCGTCCGTGAGCTGTTCTTCCAGGCCGAGGCCGTTCATCACCAGCAGTTTGGCTTCATCCAGCTTCTTGATGTCTTTGGCTTTGGGGCTCCAGGTGTGCGGCGAGGCGGATGCGGGGATGAGGCTCTGCACTCTCACACCGTCTCCCACCAGCTCCTGCAAGAGGAGCTCGTAGGGGTGGATGGAGGTGATGATCAGGGGTCTTTCATCCTTTGGCTTGGCTTTGCAGCCGCCCACGATGAGCAAAAGCAACAGCACTCCCAGCGCTAAGAGGCGGGAGCATGTCTTGCGGTGTTTCATGATTTACTCCATTTCGCGCAGGAGTTGCGTGATGAGGCGCACTCCCACTCCTGTGGCACCCACACTGTACATTCCGGCTTCGCTGTCGCGTCTGGCAGTGCCGGCGATGTCGATGTGGATCCAGGGTTTTTGTTCTACAAATTCTTGGATAAACAGGGCAGCGGTGATGGTTCCTGCCATGGGGCCGCCCACGTTTTTATAATCTGCCACCTGGCTCTTGATCAATTCCTTATATTCTTCATGGGCGGGAAGTTGCCAGATCTTCTCGCCGGTAAATTCGGAGGCGGATTTCAGCTTTTCCAGCCAGGCGTTGTCGTTGGTGACCACGGCGGAAATCTTGTTTCCCAAAGCTCCCACCGCGGCACCTGTGAGGGTGGCGATATCCAGCACCTTATTCACCTTTTCTCTGCTGATGGCGTAGTGGATGGCGTCTATCAGCGTGAGCCGTCCTTCCGCATCGGTATTGACCACCTCGATGGTCTTGCCGTTCATGCTGCGGATGAGGTCGCCGGGGTGGTAGGCTTCGCCGGAGATCATGTTTTCGCAGGCAGCCACGATGCCCACGATATTTACCTTGAGTTTGAGGCTGCTGGCGGCGATCATGGTTCCGATCACTGCAGCTGCTCCGGCCATATCGCAATTCATCGTCACCATACCCTGCGGGCTCTTGATGCAATAGCCGCCGCTATCGTAGGTTACGCCTTTGCCGATGAGGCCGATGGTCTTGTTTTTTGCATCCGGATTGCCTTGGTAGCGCATGATGATGAGGCGTGGCTCGGATTTTGAGCCCTTGCCCACGGCCAAAAAGGCATCCATCTTGATGCGGCGCAGCTTGTCAGCATTGAAGATTTCGATATCGAATCCATATTTAAGCGCCGCTTTCTTGGTGATTTCCGCCAGGCTTTCCGGGAAGATCACGTTGGCGGGCTCATTCACCAGGTCACGGGCGAAGTTTGTGCTCTCTGCAAAGATGCGTCCTTCCAAGACGCCGCAGTTGAAATAGCGCGTACTCTTGATGTTTTTGACCAGGTGCAGGGCGTCGATTTCGTGCTTGTCATCGTTGCTGAAGTATTTGGAAAACTTGTATTCGGTGAGCAGCGCCGCTTCGGCCAAAACGTGTCCATAAGCCACATCGCCGATGGTCAGAGGAAAGGATTGATAGAGGTAGAGTGTTTTGGCTTTGAGCTTGATCGCTGCTCTCACCACGGAGGCGAAGAGCCTGCGCATTTTATCTGCAGTCAAGGCCTTAACCTCTCCGGCACCACAGATGATGAGGTTATACTTTTGGCCTTTATGCACACCTGAAGTGCTCTGGAGGGCCGCAAATTCGGCCTTGAAGGACGAGTCTCCTATCCAGGCTTCGGCAAGCTCTTTCACGTAAGGCGGCAGAAATTCAATAGAGTCAAGGTGGTAGTCTTCTTCCAAAAGAAGAATGATGGTATCCATGTGTTGTGGGATCTTTTTCAGTAGATCTATCTTCATGGGTTTGCTCCTATTTATATGTTATTTATTATCTTAAAGTGTTTGAAGGGTGAAGGTCAAAAGTCCTCGATCAGGCTCACGTAATACATTGGTTTGGAGTTTCTTTTGAAGTCTGTAGCCCAGGCGACATCGACCCTGAACACCACATATCCGAGGTTGATGCGCGGGCCGAATCCAAAGCCCAGCTTGAGGTCTTTCAGCGCTCCATTTTGCATCACTCTCACCTTCTTCCAGTCGTTGCAGACGGTTCCCACATCAAAGAACATCGTGCCTCTGATATTGGGGATGGTGAGCGGCACGGGGAAGTTCATGGCGATATATTCAAAGAAGGGGAAGCGCAATTCCAGGCTGCCCAGAAGCTTGTTGTGTCCATAGTCCTCGCTGTCGTGTCCACGCACACCGTTGAAGCCATAGAGGTTGTAATAGAGTGCTTTTTCATTGTCTTTAAAGTCGGTACTGGTTCCGGCAAATAGCCTTGCCGCAAAGCCGTAGCGCTTGTTGAAGAGCGTGTAGGAACGCAGGTCTGTGTAGGCGGTGAGGTAGTCAAAATTGGTGCCGCTGAAGCTGGCGCTGATGCCGGTATTGCTGCGTATGCCCTGGAGCGGGCCCGTTGAGCCCCAAAGCGCTGTATCATGCACGAGGCTGATGCCCGGTGAGCTCACCCAGCTATACACAGGGTCGCTATATTGGATCCAGTCTCCTCTGTTTCCGTGCTCTTTCCATTTATCCCAGCGGTTTTTGCGTTGTTGTATGCTTTGCTCCAGTTCCAATCTCATAAAACGGCTGAAGGGATAGCGCAAAAGCAGCAGCAGTCCCGTCTCTCGTTGGATGTAGCGATAGTATTCTGCCTGGTTGCCGCTATCGTCTTTAAACACCACATCATCGAAGATATTGAAGGCGCCAAAGCCGAGGTCGGTGCGCTTTTTGAGGTAGAGATAGCTGAGGATGAGGTTGTTTTCTTCCCACTCTCCGGAGAGGCCTGCGCTCAAGCCTATGGCGTGGTTGCCCATGATGTCTGAAAGGCCGGTTTCGATGAAGCCCACCGCACCCATGGACGAGGAATAGGCCAGTCCGCCCCAGAGCTGGTCGATAGCCAGGCTGCTGCGGTATTTATCCACCTTGGGCGGTTTGCTGCTGGGCGCCGTCGGTTTGTCGTCAAAGCTGTAATCCTGTTTTGCCAGCAGCGATTCCAGCGGTGTGAGCTGCGGTCTGCGCGGGTTGATATTGGGCTCGCTGGCTGTGCTGCGACTTCTCTTCGGGCGGGGGCCAAAGTAGTCCAAGCGGCTCAAATCTATATCCGACAACAGGTCTGAATCCTGCATCCAGACAGTGTTTGCGTCGTAGGGTCTCCACTGCAGTGAATCCAGCGGATTGTAGTCGAAATAGATGTCCCAGGCGCCGTCAAAGTAGTTGGAAACCACCAGGTAGCGCGCATCTGCGGAGATATCGCCGGTATAAACGCCGGCCAGGATATTGGTCACATCCGCCTTTTGTTCGTTTGCCAAATCCACGATGCGATAGTTGTTCACACCCTCTATGTTGCTGAGATACATGATCTTATCCGTGGATTGCACATACATGGGATAGCTGCACTGTTCGTCTTCATCGTTGATCTTTCTCAGCTCACCACTCTCCAGATTCAGGCTGAAGATACCGATGCGATAGTTTGCAAAGAAGCCTTCACGCTTGCCTTCGGCATCCAGGATGCGCTCTGAGGCAAAGACGATGCTCGCTCCATCCGGTGCCCATCTGGCCTGTGCATCCCAATAGTGATCGTCGGTGATCCTTTCCAGCGTCTCACTCTCCAGATCATAGACGAAGATATCGCTCTGCAAACCATGATTGCCGCAGATGAGCAGCTTGCTTCCATCCGGCGAGACATCCACTTCATAGATGGCGTTGAGCGAGTCGATCCTGATGGACTGCACTATTTTAGCCCTATGCGTATCCAGGATATGGATAACATCGCCGCGTGTTTCTTTGGCGGTAAAGGCCACGCTGCGGCTATCCGGGAACCAGCTCAGATTGGCCCGATAGTAGTAAAACTCCTGCATCTTGCCGTTGCGCTCGCCCGTGATCAGCTTTTTGGGTGCGCTGAGCCCGTGCGTTGAGGAAAGCCAGATGCTATAGCGTGCTCCGGCATTGGAAAAGTAGATATAGCTGTTGCCATCCGGCGAGAAGCGCGGCATATAGTTGAAGTAGGAGCCGTCTTTGATGCTGAAGGTGCGCTGCTCCATCTTGTCTGTGGGTGCATCGTAGAGGCTCACGCTGGGATAATAAAGCTTTTTGAGATAAAAGTGCCAGCGCCGTTCCAGCTGACTGAAATCCATGCCAAAGACCTGATTGGTAGCCTCTTCCGTGCTGCGTGCATTGCGCAGGGCAAAGTAGTATTCGCCCACCTTCTCACGGCCCCATTCGTCGGCAATAAACTTCAAAAAGCTCTCGCCCATCCTGTAAGCCAGATACCCCTCCGAATACTCCAGCGGCCGCATCCTGTCGTTGATCACCATATCCAGGATAAACATATTGTTAAAGTCATCTTCGCCGCCGATGGAGAGAAATTCCGGCAGCCCTTCCGAAAACCAGAAGGGGAAGGAATGGGGCCTCATATAGCGCAGCAGCCCCGTGGACGACCTATCCAGCGCATTGGTATAGGCGTGCGTAAGCTCGTGCACCAAAAGCTCTTCCAGCTTGGGATAGCTGCCTTCAAAGGGCACCACCACCCTGTTTCTCAGGCTTTCGGTAAAACCGCCAATGCCTTCCGTGAGCAGAGGATAGATGATATTGGTATTTAAGAATTCCTTCTGCGTTTCATAGACGATGAGCGGGATGCGCGTGCGGATCGGGAAGCGGAGGTCTTCCTTGAGCCGATAGTAGATTTCTTCGCTCATCAGGCTCACCAAGCGGCCAAAGTCATCATTGCCCGCGGGGAAATAGAGGTCAAAGTGCATACTGCGGATCATACTCCACTTGGAATCCACCACATTCACTTTGTTTTGCCCAAAGGTATAGGCATTGAGGCTAAGTGCCGCCACCACAATCAGTAGCAGCAACCAGGTTCTTTTAGAAAAGGCTAAATTTAACATACTTCTTGGGGTGCTTCTTTATGTCCTGCACCAAGGCGTCCAGATTTTCTATGGATTGTAAAGCTTTTGTATAGAGTTCATCGTCGTTCACCAGCATTCCCGCCGTGCCCGTGGATGAATTGATTTTGCCCATGGTTTGGCTCACTTTAGCGCTCAAAACCCGCAGGCTGTCCAGCGTCTCATGCAAGCCGGCAAGTGCAGCTGGCGTGCCTCCGATGGCTTTGTTGAGGCTGTCTGCATTGCTGGCAATGAGGGCGTCGATATTACCGCTCAGCCTGTCCAGTTTTTTGAGGGTGAGCGAGAAGTCTGCGGCCAGCTGATCTGCCTTGCCATCCACGTTTCTGATGGTGGAGGAGGCGTCGTCGATCAGCCTTTCACCCTTGTCTATCATACCGGATTCCTCTTTCAGCCGCAGCAGTATATCTTCCAAACTCCTGATCGCAGTTTCCGCCTGTGAGACCACGCCCATGATGCCCGAAGCGGCGCTGCCGGATTGCACCTTGCTCAAATCCAGCCAGCCGCTACCTTCACCGGGGAGGATATTCAGCGCCACGCCGCCCATCAGGGAAGAACTGTCTATGCTGAAGCTGCTGCCTTCTTTGAGGCGGACGTCCCGGCGGATGCGTGAGTTTACCACCACTCTCTCGCCCTGCTGCTCCACCGCTTTCACGCGCCCCACCTCCATACCCCTGAACATCACCTTATCGCCCACTTCCAGGCCGGCAACGTTTTCAAAGCTGACCCTCAAATCCTGCTGCGAACGTGTGCTGAGGCGGTTTGTAAACCACAGGTAGGAAAACACAAAGACGAGGATGATGGCCACCGTGAAGATGCCCACTCTGAGCTGAACGCTCCTGATATTTGGATAAAACTTTTTCATGTTTACTGCCTCCGGGGCCTTAAGTCTTGAGCTCTTTTTTCTGAGCTGCGGGGAAGAGGATGTTATTGAGGATCAAGCGGTAACCCGGCGAGGTTTTATGCAGTTCCAGGATGGTTTCCGGGTCGCCGATCCGATGCTGATAATCTTCCGGATCGTGGCCTCCATAAAAGGTGAAGGTGCCCTTGCCAATGTTGCCGTGGATATATTTAACCTCATTTGCGCCGGGTACTTCGGCCAGGATGATCACGCTTTTTTTGACCTTGTCTTTAAAGAAGGAAGTGGTCTGTCCCAAAAAGCCATTGACGATATTGGTGTGGCATTGCGTGAGCATGGTGGGCACGGGATCGTATTTGGCGCTGAAGTCAAAGAGCTGGAAGTAATCGCCTTCCGCACCCCGCAGCCTCGAGTAGTCACTGGCGTCGATATCCGAAAATTCGTAGATATAGGGGTCGGTGATCAGATTGAAGTTTTCAAAGGCGAAGCAGCGGCTGTAATCCAGCTTTTCCTTGTATTGCGGATCGATGCCATCCCCGTCTATGAGTGCGTGCACGATGTCCACGCCATAGGCGGCCATGGCGATATCGAAGGTATCCGTCGCCGCACACATGGCAAACATAAATCCGCCCTCAAAGACAAACTCGCGTATCTTCTGCGCCACCGCGTGTTTGAGCTTCCAAACCTTGTCAAATCCATGCCTCTGCGCCATAGCGTTGTTGACTTTCACATCGTTTTGATACCAGGCGCTGTTGCGATAGGAGCCATAAAACTTGCCAAATTGCCCCGTAAAATCCTCATGATGCAGATGCAGCCAGTCATAATCCTTGAGCCTGCCGTCCAGGACCTCGTCGTCCCAAAATCTGTCATAATCCACCTCGGCATACTCCAGAGCCAGTGTCACCGCATCATCCCAGGGCAAGGCATTGGGCGGGATGTAGACTGCGATCTTGGGCTCTTTCTCCAGCACAATTGCCTCCATATTGGCGTCCTGGATCTCGCTCATGATGCCGGCAACATCGGCGGAGCCTATCACTTCAAAGCGCACACCCCGGATATTGCACAAAGCCTGCAGCTCGGCGTCGTCATTCATCAAAAAGCTACCACCACGGTAGTTTAGCAGCCATTGAACCACGTGCTGCCGCTTGAGCGCAGCGAAGGCCACGCCATAGGCTTTGAGGTGGTTTGTCTGACTGAGGTCCATCGGTATCAGCAGCTCAGCACTCAAAGAGCTACAGATGATCATCAGCAGCACAATCTGCAAAAGTCTTTTCAAGGTATCTCCTTATCGTTTTCAACCAAAGGTCTGATAAGCTCCAAAAGCTGTTTTTTGCCCAAACCCGGGTCCTCATACCAGGTCTGTTTGGCAATCTGCAAGAGCTCTCCCACCTTTCTTGAGGTAGAAATACCAAACTCCTGCAACAAGTCCCTACCTGTCAAGTTAAATCTTGGCAAGTTTGATTTTAGCTGTGCAAAACGGCGCCTGAGGCAGACCACCTGCTTTGGCATCCGATACTGTGGTGCGTGCGCAGAATTGTCTGCCTCCACCAAGTCCAGCAGCAGCCAGAGATCGTCTTTGTATCTATCTGCCAGCCTCAGCAGCGTGCTGTCTTTGATATGCAAACCCTCTTCACCGCTTTGCTTGAAAACCATATGCCCACCCACCAGTTTGGAGATGAGTTCACGGCTTCGCTTTGGCACGGAAAAGCGCCTCAGCAGCTCGTAAGCCATGGTGGCGCCCAGTTTGTCATGCCCGATGAAGGTGACGGAGCCATCCGCTTTAAAGCTCTTGGTGTGTGCCTTGCCAATATCGTGCAGCAACGCCGCCCAACGTGCGATCAGGGTGGGCTCGCTATTCTGCAGCACCAAAAGCGTATGCTCAAAAGCATCCAGATGATGATATTTATTCTGCGTAAGTCCTCTCAAGGCATCCACTTCCGGCAGGATGACAGCCAGGATGCCCGTATCGGCCAGGAGCCGGATTGCGGCGACAACCTTTCCGGCTTCTTCTTCCAGGAGCATCGCTTCAAATTCCATGGCGATGCGCTCTTGCGAGATGTGCTCCAGCTGCTCTCTGTCTCTTACGATGGCCTCATAAGTCTGAGGCTCTATCTCAAAGCCCAGGCGCGAGGCAAAACGGATGGCACGCAAGAGCCGCAGCGGGTCTTCACTGAACACCCTGTTTGGATCATCCACGCAGGCGATGATCCTGTTTTCTATATCATGCAGTCCTTTGCCGCCGGGGTCCAGGATGCTGCCATCGGAAATCTTCATATACAGCGCATTGATGCCAAAATCCCGGCGCAGAGCGTCTTCTTTCAGGGTGCCAAAGCTCACCTCCGGCTTGCGATCGTGCTGGCGGTAGGACTCCTTGCGCGTGTGCACAAATTCCAGGCTCAGGCCGTCCAAAACCACGGACGCCGTGCCAAAAGTATTGTAGACCACGGGCTTTGAGGTGTTTAATCTCTCATGAATCAGCTCAGCCAAAAGCCGGCCACCTTCAGGGACTTCAACTGCGATATCCACATCCGGGCCCAGCTCATATCCGGTTCCAAAAAGCAGATAATCGCGCACCGCTCCGCCGGCAAAGTAGCTTTTCTCCAAAAGCTCGGAGCCCTGCAGCGCCTCGGCCAGAAGTAAACGCAATTCGGTTAGCGCCACATCAGCTCCCCGATCACGACATTGGAGATAAACAGCGCACTTTCGCTCAAGCGCAACCAATTGTCATCCAACTCTATCATCCTGCAGAACAACAGCTTACCCATCGTCTTTTCCCTGCCTTCCGTCACGTCCCGGCCAAAACGCCGCTCAAAATCTGCCCTGTCAATCCCCTGGGTCAGACGCAAGCCCATCATCAGATAATCTTCCTCAGCAGCCTTGCCTTGCCGCCGCTTTTTGTGCGGCATCAACACTTGCTTTCGGATGTTGTTTTGATGTTTGCGGATGGAAGCCGGATTGTCGTAACGCCAGGGCGGAAGCCAGCCGGAGGCCGAAGCGCCGAGAGCCAGATAAGGTTCGCTGTGCCAGTAGCTTAGGTTGTGTCTGCTTTCATAACCGGGCAGAGAGAAATTGCTGATCTCATAGTGCGTATATCCCGCCCCGGTCAGCAGCTCGCAGACGAGTTCATACATATCCGCCGCCAGGTCATCATTCGCAAGATGTGGTATTTTGCCGCTTTCTATATCCTGCAACATGGGGCTATCTTCATCCAAGGTAAGCAGATAGGTGGAGATATGCTGCGGTTTTTGCTTTCGCAGCTCTTCTATATCGGTTAGCAGCATTTCCGGCGTCTGTGCCGGCAAGCCATAGAGGAGGTCCAGGCTGATATTCTCATATCCCGCATCCCGCAGCAGCTCCATTTTGGCGGGAATATCCGAGCCGTGATGCCTTCTGCCCAGTAGCCTAAGCATCTCATCATCAAAGGATTGTACGCCCAGGGAGATGCGGTTGACAGCGGTGGCTTGCAGCTCTTGAACAAAGGTGGGCGTGATCTGGATGGGATTGATCTCCAAAGTGATCTCCGCATCCGGCTCCAAGTGCATCTCTTGCAGTATGTTATTGATTCCCTCAGCGGTCAGAAGCGCGGGCGTTCCTCCTCCGAAATAGACGCTTTTTGCGCTTATCTTACGGCCAATCTCACGCTTCCACAGCTTCAGCTCTTCGATCAACAGCCCAAGATACTCTGCTTGTTGCTTTTGGTGGTAGGCGACGCGGTAAAAAGAACAGTAGGGGCAGGGCCTCAAGCAAAAAGGATTGTGCAGATATACTGCTATCGGGCTAAGCGGAAAATCCTGTCCCATCTGGTGTGAGGCACGTCGTAAAGCTTGTTGTATTCGATGCCTTTGGAAAAGAAGATCACCCACGGTGTGCCGGTGATGTCAGATCGGTCCAAAAAGCCCCAATAACGGCTGTCCTCACTCACATCGCGGTTGTCTCCCAAAACAAAGTATTTACCTTCCGGGATCCTGATGGGGCCAAACCAATCCCGGTTGAAGATACCTCTATTGGGTATAACTTCTGTGCTGTCAGAGGGTTCTGGCTGCACCACGTAGTCTTTGTACCAGGGATTGTGGCTGATGATGTCCATCTCGCCGGGGGCGTAGCGGTGTTCAAAAATCCGTACAGGGGACAGTGGTGGAGCGGGGTCTGCAATATCGTAACACTCATAACCGCGCTCAAAGCGTTCGCCGTTGATATAGACGATCTTATCTCGCACCTCCAGAGTGTCTCCCGGCATACCTATCACCCGCTTTACCACGTTTTTACGCGCATAATAAGTGATGTGCATGAAGGTGAGCGGAAATTTGCTGAAGGAAGTGGCTTTATTGATGTAAATGGGATGGAAAATCTCGATAAAATCGCCTTTGGAAGCGGGATGCTCGGGCGTGCCCTCTTCGATCTTCGGGTAGCGGAAGGTGACGATCTCCTCACGCTTGGGATCGGTGAAGAAATACTTGAGCTTGTTGGCCACCAGATAATCGCCCACCAACAGCGTTTTCTCCATGGAAGATGAAGGGATTACGAAGTTTTGGAAGGTGTAGTTGCGGATGATCATCGCCACCACAAAGGCAAATAAAATGGCCTCAATCCAATCCTGCAGCCAAGGCTTGCGCCGGCGTACCTTCACACCCTCCGGCAGCGGCGTGATCGTGTAATCCTGCCTGGCCGGATCTATCTTTTTTCTCAATGACTTACGGTCTTTCTTTTCTCTCATGCTGATATCTGTACCTAAGTGGTTTTTATTTTGCAGGGTCAAATTACTGGTAGGCGGCCATTTGTCAAGCGATTCTGTAAAAGGCGGCAGGTAGGCGGCTTCGCCGCTTTAACATCAAGCTGCGCTTGATTGCGGCGCTTTGGCAAGCTCCGGCTACCAGGCGGCTTCGCCGCAGTTGTTAGTTGCCAGTTGTTAGTTGTTATTTAAGCAGCTGGGAGACAGTGGTTTAGCATTTGTACCATATCCGTGGACTTTATTATTAATAATTCGTGTAATTAGTGTAATTCGTGGGAAAAGAAAACAGCCAAAACTGTGCGCATCTCTGCCGCAACTATCCGCATCCTCAAAGCCGGCGAAGCCAGGTAGCCGGAGCTTGCCAAAGCGCCGCAAGCAAACGAAGTTTGCTGTTCTAAAACCCGTAACTATCTGCATCCCAATCACTTGCGCAGCCGCTCACAACTCACAACTCACTACTCACAACTGCGACAAAGTCGCCCCATTCGTGTACATTCGTGGAAAGAAAGAAGAGCGGCTTCGCAAGTGATGGAGATGCGGACATACGTAAGAAGAACGGCGCTCCAGGCGAGCGCCCGTACATCCCCCATTTGTGGTAAAAAATTGTTTTACAAAAACCGATCCTTGACTCAACCTTTGACTTTTGACCCTGCTTTTCCCACCTTAGCGTTTCCCTGGCGCCCGAATGCGTAACCCTTGGGTTTTCTTTGGGTTACTTGTGGATCCCAAAGGAGACCCACAGGAGCCCCTAAGGGAGGCCGCATGAAATCGACGTTTTAGAGGGCGGAATTGTTTTCGCAAAACAGGGGCTGAGGTCAAATATTTCAAAAAGGCCTGCCGGAGCCGGTGTCGGAACTTGGTAGGAAACGCCTATCATTTTAGTAGGTATTTGATATTATTATCCACGTATGTACACTAAACAGATATTTGTGGGATTGGGGGTGAAATAGCGCATACAGGCCGCAAATAACATCCCAAATTGGAATGATTTATGCTTCATTCAGGCAGGCAGAGAAACAAATCTTTCCAAGCCGGGAGGTAAAGATGCAAAAACTGCGCTTCGTCGCCCTTTTCGTCCTGTTGTTAAATGGGATACTTTATTTAGGTGCTCAGAGCGATCCTGCCCTGAGCGGTTATGTTTATTATTGTCGGGAGCTTTATGGTGGCAGTCGGGCGGCGAGGTCGGTCTACTTGTGTTTAGACCGCAGCGTGATAGTTATCAGTGATTATGAGGCAGATGCCGGTTTTTTGTTTCCGGGTCATTTTATCACCAAGCTTGACGCCGGTGGCGAATTTATGTGGGAGTCAACTCTGCCGGGATACTCCAATTCGACTGTTGCCATGGTGGATGTGGATGCCGAAGGTGGCATTTATTTCCTGTGTGCGGATCCGGACGCCATTCAGCTGTACAGACTGTCTCTTAGCGGCAGGGAGCCTATAGGCGGGCCGATTGTTCCGCCCTGTAACACTTATTTTAGTAAAGCTTTACGCACCGACGGCGGTGATATCGTGGCAGTTGGCCAAAGCAGAGCGGCAGATGGCGACGAGTGGGCGGCCTGTTATTACCGCTTTTCTGCTCAGGGAGACAGCCTTGCCAGCGCCTACTGGCCGGGTTCATCCGGTGCGGGGGCTTATGATCTGGCTTTGCTGGATAGCGGCAATCTGCTTGTCAGCTGCTATCTGAGCGGAAACTCGCAATCTGTCCTGGAGGTGAATCCGGCTGGTGAAATCGTCAGCACATACGATGTTTCCATGTCGCTTTTCGGTTTTGGTATCAGCATCAGCGCGGAGTCCGGTGCTCAGACGCATCTGCTTGCCTACAAAAGCTCGGGCGGCGTCTCTGTAGCCAGGTTTGCCGGCGGCAGCTCGGAGCATCTCTTCACCGTTCCCGGCAGCGTTATAGAAGATGTAAACTCGCTGGTTGTTACGCAGGACAATATCTTTCTTTGCGGGATAAGGGGGCTTTCTGAGGGGGTAGTGGTCAAACTCGATGCAGACGGTGCAGTGGAGTGGGCCCGGTATCAGCCGGGTGATAACGCCACCATCTGTCAGGATTGGACGCCGGCATCAAAATCTTTGCTGGCTGTGGATGACAATGGATGTGCATATTGGTCTTGGGGAGGCCATGCACCCCAGGTGATCATCAAGCTTCCTCCCGATGGGCAGGTGCAAACCGTAGACGAAGTGCAGATTCCTGTGGCCAATATGCTCACCGTCTGGCCCAATCCCATGAAAACACGGCTCTCCATCAAGGCTGATCCCTCGCTGCGAGGTGAGAGCGTGGAAGTCTACAACATCCGGGGCGAGCTGGTGCGGCGGCTGAAAATGACAGACTCGGAAGCGATCTGGGATGGCCGAAACAGCTCCGGTGTCGATTGTCCCAGCGGTGTTTATCTCTTAAGAAGCAATGACGTGAGAAATCGGGTCAAGAAAATCAGCAAGATCAATTAGGAGAGATTCATGAAACGACTGATAGCTTTGAGTCTGTCGCTCGCACTCATTTTTGGCCTGGGAGCCATCACTGTTACCGTTGGCAATATAGAGGAAGAGAGCTACCATTTACCGCTTTGCACCTCCTGGTATGGCAATTATACTCAGCAGATCTATAAGAGTGAATTGATCGACTATGAGGGCGAAATCTCCAAGATCAGGTTTTTTCATTGTGGTTCTTTCCATGGGAGTTTGAATTACAGCCATGAATGGATGATTTATCTGGGGCATACCGATCGTGATTGTTTTGCTTCATTATCGGATTGGGAGCCGCTTGCCAATCTCAGCTTAGTGTTTGCGGGCAGTGTTCTTGATTACTTTCCTCCCGCGGGCGAGTGGATGGAAATCCCCTTGCAAATTCCTTTTGTTTACGACAACGAACACAATCTGGTGGTAGCAATTTACGAAGATACTCCCAATGCCACTCAAACTGTGATCTGGGGAGGCTTTACCTGTGAAGGCAATGCCGGGAGCTATATCAGCTGGCCCGTTAATCCCAACAACCCTGCCCAAGCAGATGGGATAACAGATTTGATCGCTGCCATACAGCTGGTGTTTCCGGATAACGCCCCTCCCAAGACTCCTGCCTTGGCATATCCTGAAAACGATGCCACCATGATAAACGGCAAAAACCTGGAATGGACTTTGCCGGCAGGAAGTGCGGAGGCAAGCGGTTATGACGTTTATATAGATGACATTTTGGTGAGTGAAAACCAGACAGCCTCAAAGTATACGCTCGATAGCCTGGAAACCGGGCCTCACACTTGGTATGTGGTGGCCAAAAACCAGTTTGGCAGTTCACAGGCATCTGAAACCGGCACCTTTATACTGGTTCCATCGGTGAGGATAGGAGATGGCACCTATATAGGACACAACCCCATCTTCGCCAAGTATACCTACAACTACACACAGACCATCTACCTGCAATCCGATATTGACATTGGCGATCGGCGCATTGAAAAGATTTCCTACTATTGGCATGGTGGCGGAAGAGGCGATTATTCCAATGATTGGGTTGTCTATATGGGACATACGCAATTGTCGGGTTTCAGCCGCTACGGCAATAACGTCTATGCATCCTGGATTCCTGTAGGCAATATGGTGCAAGTGTTTGCCGGCAAAGTGGATATCCCCAATACCCCCGGATGGGTGGAGATAGAACTGGAGGTCCCCTTTGTCTACAACAATATAGATAACCTGGTGATAGCCGTGGACGAAAACACACCGGGCGTTGAATTCACCAGCCGCTACTTTTATTCCACCATTGAGTACAGCCGGAATCCCTGCATCTACTACAATGCGCCATTCAACTTGTATAGCAATCCAAAACCGGAAGACCCTCCCGGGGGGACGATAGAATCTTCATATCCCAATATCTTGATGGAGTTTGGGGAGTTGCCATCTAACCCCGTCTTGAAAGCCACACCTTCCGTTGTCAATTTTGGTGAGCTGATGAGTGATGTTTCTTCCAAACCGATAATTGTGACTGCGTATAATGCCGGTGAAGGCAGCTTGCATCTTTCCGCGGCGGATATCAGCATTTTGGGGCCCGATGCGGCTGATTTCTCCTTTGATCCGCTAAACCTGCCTGCCGTTTTGGAGCCCGGGCAATTTGTGCGTATTCCCGTCAGCGTGACGAGTGGAACCGTGGGCGATATTTCTGCCACCCTGCGCCTGGTTTGCAATGGTGAAAACAGTGATGTGGAGCTGATTGCCAAGGTGTTGGCTCCGGGCAATGTCATCATTGGAGACGGCACATTGTCTCAGTGGCCTCCTCTGGGAGCAATGCACCGTTACGATGGCTCCATCGCACTATATACGGCAGATCAAATCAAAGCCGTCGGCAGTATCGATATGCTGGCCTGGGATTGCGCCAAACCCACTGACATCGGAGTTACCTACAGGATTTGGTGCAAAAATACCAGTGACAGCTCTCTGAGCGGGGCAAGCTGGACGGATATGGTTTCAGACATGACATTCGTAAAAGAAGGCATCTTGAGGCCCAGCGAGATAGGATGGCAAAATATCACGCTGAATACTCCCTTTCCCTACGCGGGGCAAAACCTGCTCATCGCCGTGAGAACCGCGCGGGGACCGGGAATCAACTTCGACCAACACCCAACCTTTACCTACACCTATACGGGTGTCCGCGGACATCATACCTGTGATGGCTCCACCACTGATGTGCAAGACAATAACCATATAGACCACCATTTGCCAAATATCAAGATGCACCTGACACCCATCCAGCAAAAAGACATCGCTGCAGTGAGCATAACCGGCGAGCCGATACCGCAATTGGGAATGGAAGCCAACTTCAAAGTGAGGGTGAGAAACAATGGCAATGATATTCAGGACAACTACCTGGTAAAGCTGATGGGAGCAGACGACGTCGAGCTGGCGGCGGTAAATGGCCCACCCATCAATAGCGGTGCCATCACTGAAGTGACCATTCCCTGGGCACCTGCCACATTGGGCCCGGTATGCGTCTACGGCAAAGTGGAGATGGAGGGGGATGCAATGCCTCACAACAACCGCACAGAAACGCTGGAAATCTATGTGCACAATGAAGGCACCCAATCATACACCATCGGTAGAGGAAACGAGTATTGGCCCGTTCCCATAGATATATTCTGGTGTAGCACACTCTATCAGTGCATCTTTCTGGGCGAGGAACTGGACTTTGGCAGCGGCCCCATCTCAGCTTTGGCTATCTATAACAGATTCTATGACAATTGCCCCGATTTGCACACCAAAATCTATCTGGGAAGCACCTCTCAAGACAATCTGAGTGATGGATTTATCCCCGCCAACGAGCTGACCCTGGTCTACGATGGAGATATCTCCTATCCAGTGGGTACAAACACTGTCTTCGTCCCTTTCCAGACCGAATTCAACCACACAGGCGGAAATCTGGTGATGGCGTTTCACGCTCCCTGGATTGAAGGCAGATATTGCGCCTACAATGAGTTTAAGAGTCAGTACATAGGCGATAACCGTGCGGTTCATACCATCTCTGACAGGGCAACAGTACCCTACGATGCCGAGAACACACCCGAAGCACGTCCTTCAAGCAAAGCCCCGCAGACGACCTTCTACTATATCGCAAATCATGACCTGATGGCGACGTCCATCACCGGAAACGACTCACCCACCTTGGGAGAAACTTCCCTCTACACCATCCGCATCCGAAACAGCGGCTTGGAAGAGCAAACCGATTACACCGTGAAGCTTATGGGGGCGGATGATGCGGTGCTGGGCTGCGTGAACGGGCCTCCCATCAGCAGTATGCAGAGCCTGGATGTAACTGTCCCCTGGACGCCCGATACCTTGGGGCAAGCTTCTATCTATGGCAAAGTGGAGGCGGATACCGATGGAACAGCGGCAAACAACTGCACTGCGAGCCTCAAAGTGGTGGTTTATCCTGCGGGAGTGACCGATGTGACCGCTGCGGTGACAGATACCGGTGCTGAGGTGGAGATCGCCTGGGGGGCTGCAGAGTCTGCGGTTTTGGAGCGTGGAGATGTTCTGAGTAAAAGGGCTTCGGCTTCCGCAACCGGTAAAGCCCGGTCTCTCGGTACCGAAGCACTCAAGAATCCGCTGGAGCTTGAAGGATTCATGGTTTACAGGCTGCAAGCCGGCCAGGAACAAGATGAAATCCTCTGGACTGCCCTGACCGAGTCCGCAATAACAGACCACTGCTTCAGAGATGATATCTGGTTTGCAGTACCCGGTGGCGACTACCTTTGGGCAGTGAAGGCTGTCTACGATAATGGCGCTGCTTCTCTCCCCGGCTTTTCCGGCGTTCTGAGCAGGAATGTGCCAAACGGAACCATCGTGGGCAAAGTGAGGAGTAAACTTGACGCAGCCATTGCCGGAGCGACCATCAGCAACGGCTACCTGAACATCGCCACAAACTCTGCCGGCAACTACAGCCTCCTGGTTCCTGCGGGAACGTATCCCGTGACAGCTTCTGCACCCGGATTTGCAAGCCAAACCGTCCGGAATGTGGTCGTAAATCCCGATCTTTCCACTACGATAGACTTCATTTTACTGACAGATGGGGATGATCCTCAGGTTCCGCCTCCGGTTTTGGCAACAGCTCTGCACGGAAACTATCCCAACCCCTTCAACCCTGAGACAACCATCAGCTACAGCGTGAAGGAGCCGGGGCGCGTAAGGCTGGAAATCTACAACATCAAAGGCCAGTTGGTGAGAACCCTGGTGGATGAAGAGCATCTCACCGGCAACTACAAACTGAGCTTCGACGGCAAAGACAATAGGGGACGCTCCGTGGCCAGTGGTGTGTATCTGTTGAGGATGAGAGCTCCGGGTTATCAGAAAAGAGCCAAGATGGTCTTGCTGAGGTAGGGTCGCCCGTCTGCGCAGCGCAAGGTAACGGCAGTTGCTATGCTGCCGCAATCAAGCGTCGGTTGTCTTTTTGGGTCGCTTTGGCAAGCGACCATACTGTGCTGCGCCCAAAGCGACCGCCCCTATCAAAAAGGCTGGCGCCACTTAAACTCATTGACACAAATCCCGTCTTATTATTAACTTGCACCCGACTAATATTTTGCCAAGGAGTTGCGGTGTTTACTCGAGATATTTGGGATAGCATTTTGCTGATCATGATCCTGCTGGTGGCTCTGCTGCTGATAGCGAGCCTGGTCTACTGGATCATCGGGGGAGAATTTGTCTTTGCTTTTACCAATCTGACGCTCAAAATCCTGAGTGCCATCTTCGCCATCACCATTGTGTTGATGATCATCGTGTTGGTTTTGGAAAACGAGAATCCTGTGCAGACCTTAGCCTGGATTTTGGTGCTGATTTACATTCCGGTGGTGGGCTTTATCTTCTATCTCTTCTTCGGGCGTAACTGGCGCAAGGTGCGTCTTTTCAACCGCAAGGGCCTGGAAGATTCCATCAACCTGGACGAGCTTGATCTCCCCGGAGCCGATTGTGATACGGAAGACCTCTCGCCCCTGGCTCTCAGGATCAAAAACCTGCTCAAATCCAATAGCAAAGCCATCCTTACCTGTCACAACCAGGTGCAAATCTTTGCGGAGACCAATGAAGCCATGGACAGCATCCTCAAGGACATCGCCGAGGCCAGGGATCATGTGCATCTGGAGTACTTTTCCGTGGCCAATGACGAGACAGGGCAGACGCTCAAGCGTGCGCTGATCCGCAAGGTAAAGGAAGGCGTGAAGGTGCGCTTTATCTACGACGATGTGGCCTGCTGGAAATTGGGCCGCAAATACAAAAAAGAGCTGCGCGAGGCGGGTGTGGAATTTGTGCCTTTCATGCCGGTGTGGATTCCGCTGCTCAATAGCCGTACCAACTATAGAAATCACCGCAAGATCGTGGTCGTAGACGGTCATATCGCTTATCTGGGCGGACTCAATATCGGCGATAAATACCTGAGTAAAAGCAAATATTATGGCTATTGGCGAGACAACGTCCTGCGCGTCTTCGGCGAAGGTGCCATCAGCCTGCAGGCTCTCTTTTTGGTGGATTGGTACTTTGTCAGCAAGCAAAACCTGCTCACACCGGATAAAGCACCCAAGTATCTCAGGCTGCCGCCGGAAGAGGTCAAACTACTGGAAGACATCCATATACAGATGGTCGCCAGCGGGCCGGATACGGATCACGCCAGCATCATGCAGGCCTACTTCTTTGCCATCTGCAATGCGCAACACAGCATCCGTATCACCACACCTTACCTGATCCTCGATGAAAGTATGCGCGCAGCACTCAAAACCGCTGCCCTCAGCGGCGTGAAGATAGATATCATCGTGCCGGGGAAAGCCGATCACCACATCGTTTGGTTTGGCAGCCGCTCCTATTTTAAAGAGCTGCTGGAAGTGGGCGTCAATATCTACGATTACAAAGGCGGCTTCCTGCATTCCAAGGTACTGATCGTGGATGACGAGATTCTCTCCATCGGCACGGCAAATATGGACCCGCGCAGCTTCCACCACAATTTTGAAGCCACCGCAATGATCTATCACGCACCCACCGTAGCCACAGCCGTGGAAGCTTTCAATGAAGACCTGAGCAAAAGCGAGCAAGTAACCCTGGAGCAGGTTTTGAACAAAAACATCTTTGTGCGCTCGATAGAATCCATCTGCCGGCTCTTCTCACCCCTTTTGTAACTATTTTAAGGAGAAAATATGCTCAAATGCATCTATGTGCCCTTCAATCAAGACGTCCATGCCGAAGCGATAAAGCAGATTGTTGACGATTGCTGCCTGATCTTCCCCACGCATCCCTCCAAGAGCCGGGCCATCCGGAGCTTTTTGCCGCAGTGGAAACTGGAGCGCATCCGGTGGTTTACCATCCAGGAATTTGTAAACTGGCTGATTGTGCCGCCCGTGCCCGCGCTGACCGACGAAAAGCGGCTGCTCTGCCTCTGGCAGGTGCTGGAAAAAGAGGATAAAGACACCTTCCACCTGGAAAGCTACGACGATCTGGTGAGCTGGGGAACCGACTTCTTTGCCTTCTTTGGCGAGATGAAAGATGAACAGGTGCCGCTGACTGCGCTGCTTGATAACCCCAATCTCAACACCCGCGAATGGCAGGAGGAGCACATCAAGCGCATCCTGGCCATCCTGGCCCGATATGAAGGCTTCATCAGCGAGAAAGGCTTTACCGATGCTATCTTTTACCTGGATATGGCAAATCTCATCCCTCTGATTGAGCCCCGGAAGCTGGTCTTTGTAAATCAATACTACTACAGCAAGCTGGAAAAGGAGCTGATCCGGAAGCTGGATGAGGCGGGCTTTGAGATCGTGATCCTGCATCAGGGCACCCCGGATAGCTTTGATGTGGACAAGCTGAAAGCCAAACCCCTTGACCTCAGCCAGATACCGGGCGAGCAGATAGCGCTTCAGGAGCTGAACGTGGTGCATAATCGGAGCTTGGCCGAGATGAGCGTGAGCTGCCTCAGTGCCTACGGCTCACAGAAGGAGGCACTTTTGGCGGAAGAGAAACCCCGAAAGCGGGTATTGATCGACTCCGGTATGCAAAAAAGCGGCTACAGCCGGCTCTTCGATCCCGTCCGCTTTGGCTTCACCGCAAATATCAGCCTCACCAAGACGCAGCTCTTCTCGCTGCTCAAACTCTATGAAAGCCATCTGGCCGCCCTGGCACAATATGAGCAAAAGGGCTATCTGCCGCTCTCCGAGGTGGCCAAAGCGCTTGCCACACCGGGTTTTATCCAAGTCTATAACCAGCAGAACAGGCAGAAGCTGCTGGATCAACTGCGCGTCCTGGCCAAAGATTCGGTGCTCTACATCGATCTGGAGCTCAAGGTCTTTGAGCTGGGCCTCTTCAAGGGCGATGAAAAGCCCAGCCTCTACCACCTGCTAAGCGACCACTTTGCCATCCTCAAACAGCTGCAGAACATCAAGAATATCAAAGACTTGGTAAGTATCTTCGAAAGTGAGAGCGGCCTCAAGCTTGCCAAGCTCTGCAACCGGGAAGAATATGAATCTACAGACATCGTGCTCGTATTCTACGACCTGCTTTCAAACTTCCAAAGTGTGGAAGAGCTGGGCATCGTGAGCGATTGGGAGGATGTCTTTAGCAACAAAGACACTGCCCTGGCGCATAAGATCTTCAAGCTTTGGCTGGACTACCTCGCACCCGGCAGGATTGGCCCCAAACTCAAGAGAGAGAGGACCCTGTATCAGCTCAGCAACCTGCTGGACAGCCGCAATATCAGCTACGACGAGGTGATTGTCTTCAACTGCATGGAAGGCATTTTGCCGCAGAATCCGGAGCCCGTCTGGCTGCTGAATCAGGCGCAAAAGGAGAGCCTCGGGCTCAAGAACTACGACGTCATCCGTGATTGGGAACGCTACTACTTCCTCAGGCTCATATTGGGCAGCGTCAAGACCACGCTCTACTGCTACAGCGAACAGGAAAACGACCTCGAGCCCAGCTCCTACCTCAACGAGCTGGTGCAGCACCTCGAGCCCGAGCGCACCGAACCCAAGTTGCAGAAGCAGGTGACGCTGGAATACATCCAGCCCAGCATAGACCCCGCTCTCCTCAGCAAGGCACAAAGCATGGTCTACCAAGGCGATAGCGTGCATCCGCTGCTGGAGCAATCCGATCAATTCGACTTTTCCCGCACCCCGGATGCCGGCTTCTTTGTGCTGCCCTATGATGAGCAGGATTTTGACGGCCAGCTGAGGTTCAATTCCTACAGCCTGAGCAGCTTCACCTCCAATCCCTTCGCCTGGTATATCACCAAACACCGCAAGATAGAGCCGGTGGAATTGCTGCAAGAGGAGACGCTCAGTCCGCTGCTCTTTGGCAATATCACGCATGAATATATGGGCAAAATCCTGGGCCGGGTGTCAGGGAAAAACAGCGACCTCAGCCGCCTGGAAACAGTCTTTGCCGATGCCGCCGGACTGAAGCAGGAGCTGGATAAACTGCTGAAAAGCGACACCTGGAACTTTAAGATGCCGCAAAACTACAACCGGGAGTTCCTCTTTGAGGTGGTAGCGGATTGCTTGGTGGACAGCGTGCAGCAGTTTTACTATCGCTGGCTGGAGCCAAACCTGAAGAACTCAGGCTTTGAGCTGCTTCCTGAAGATAGCGAGCAGAGACCCGAAATAGTGGAGCTGACGCGCCTGGGCGATGGCTTCAAGTTTCCGGTTGTGCTCAGTGGCAGAGCGGATTTGCGCATCCTCTCACCCGCAATGGATTATATCATAGATTTCAAAACCGGCTCTGCCTATGAGGATCAGCTCATCTTTTATGAGCATTACTACTACGATTTTTACAAGACAGAAGACGCCGAAGAGCGAAAACAACACAAGAAGATACACTCGCTCTTTTGGATGGTGCTGGAAGGCAAACCCGAAAGAGAAAGCGCTAAAATAGGTAAGTGGGACAAGTGGCGCGAGAACATCGCTGCAACCCTCGCTGAGTGCATACAAAATGGCTATCATACCGGTAAATCGCAGACTGACAAAAAGAGTTCCCAGGCCATCACCAGAGCAGAACTGCAAAAAGCAATCAGAAGGGAGGAATCATGAAAGACAGCACCACCAACATAATCGTTCATGAGACAGAGAAACAACCCGAAAACATGATCATTACAGCCAGCGCAGGCACGGGGAAGACCTACCGCCTGGCCATTGAATACATCCGCCTGATCTTGGGATATTATCGAAGGGAAGGCTTTAAGGTGGACAGCATCCTGGTGCTCACCTTCACACGTAAAGCCACCGCCGAGATCAAAGAGCGCATCCAGGAACACCTCCAGCTCTTATGTTCCACCAAAGAGACAGACCAAGCCGAGCGCAAGAGCCTGATCCAACAGATCAGAAAAAGCGAGGCAGAAGCCAAAGCGGCCAATAAGCCTAAGAGCACGGATTCGGAATTTGAGGCAAGCGAGGCCGACAACCTCCCCGAGGAAGGAGAGTACGGGCTCACCCCAGAAGAGGATGGTATCCTCACCAGCGTGAATCTGGCCATCATGGCAGACCGCAGGCTCTTGCAGGTGATGACCATAGACAGTTACATCCATTCCATCTTCCGCAACATCGTGCGTCCCCTGCGCAGCATCGGCGAAATTGAGATAGATACCTTAGCCGTGGAAAAGCGCATGCCCTTCCTGTTGAGTAAGCTGATGAGAGACGAGCTCAGAACCAGGATAGATAACCTCTTAAGACGCAAAGTAAAGCGCTCCCTGGATGGCTATACCCAGTTCTTTGCCTCGCTGATCAAAAACCGCTGGATCTACCAGATGATCATCCAAAGCCTCGGCAAGGGAACGCTGGAAGAGCATATTGCGACACAAAGCAGTGAATCCCAGCAGAAGACAGAAGAAACCTGGAAGCTGATTAGCAATACTCTGGGAGAAATCCTGGGCATAGTCAAAGAGATCGCAGATGCCAAAAGCGAGCCTTGGGAGAAGTATTTCAATAGCGGCACCAAAGCTCTCTTTGCAGAATTTCCCAGCGACCCGGAGCACTTTGTCTCCGAGATCAAAGACCTGCTGCAAAACTCTTTCCGAGCCATGGAGTTCTTTAAAAACATCCGCAAGCTCGACTTCTACAACAGAGGCAAAATCCGCTCTACCAATGAATACTCGAGTACGCTGAACACCCTGGTAGAAAAACTGAGAATCGAGCTCTCAGACTATCTCTACTATCGCTATCTCCTAGCTGAACAGCACGAGATTCTGCGGATTTGGGCCACCATACTCAGCGAATATGACAAGCTCATCTATCGCTATAAAAACATGACCTACGACGACATCTCCTGGTTTACGCTTCAGACGCTCTTCGGTGGCGATCCACCCTTCCCCATGGATGATGCGAGCGCAGCCAATGAGTTTTACCAGTTTCTCACGCATCGCAGCCGCTTTATCCTCATAGACGAATTTCAGGATACCTCGCTGATGCAATTTCAGATCCTTAAACCCATCATCGAAGAAGTGTGCGCCGGTGAAGGAACTAAGGATTTTGGTGGGCTCATCGTGGTTGGAGACGAAAAGCAATCTATCTTCGGCTGGCGTGGTGGCGAGCGTGACCTGCTGATCAAGCTGGGCAACCTGGTCCCCTCCATCCAAAGATTCCGCAAGGCAAATCTGAACACATCCTACCGCACTTCACCCACCCTGATGAAGCTGATCAACTCCATCTTTATGGATAAGGCTCTGCACACCTATCTGGAAGAAGAAAAGATGGACTGGAAATACCAGGAAATAAGCAGTGCTAGGAAGAAGATAGACCACCTCAGCCATATCTCTTTCCACATCAAGCAATATAAACAGGGAAATGAGAGACCCAGCCTGGATGATGTGCGAAAGCAGTGGATAGAAAAGTATCGGATCAAAGAAGAAGTTGAGCAAGGCAAGAGCATCGCCATCCTCTGCAGAACCAACAACGAACTGATGCAGATGCAGGATATTTTGGATGAACTCGGGATTGTCAGCGTTTATCAGCCCAATGCAGAGCTGCCCGATCACCAACTGGTCCAGCCCCTGATCAGCTATCTGAGGTGGATCACTTATGGGGATTGGACGGATTGGCTCATCTGGCTGCGCAGCGACTACATCCGCATCAAACCAAAATTGCTCAAAGACGCCATCGACCAGATCCACCTGAGCAGGAAAGCAAATACCAGTGCGGATTTCTCTCACTTTGACCCCCAATTGCAAGAGCTATACACCCGGCGACCCGAGGCTGAGAGCAGCCCCCACTCCATCTGCCAAGACCTGGTGCTCAAATACCTGGATCGCACTCAGCTTGGCGACCGTGATCAGCTCAATCTGGATGCCTTTTTGGAACTCGCCAAAGCTTTTGAGCTGGACAGCAGCACCACCGACACCAGCATCCCCTCCTTCCTGCAGTATCTGGAAGACCTGAGGGAACAGGACAAGCTCAAACAAATCTCAATTGAGGGAAAGGGAGGCGTTGAACTGCTAAGCATCCACAAATCCAAAGGCTTACAGTTTGACAGTGTCTTTGTTTATCACAATCTGAGTGGCGGAGGTGGCGGTCAGGACGAGAGCCTGGATTGGTATCCGAGCTTTATGGAAAATGATGTCACCAAGCTAAACAAGGAAAAATACGCCCTTAGCTTCAATTATGGCAGGGTCTTGGAATTTTCGCATCTGCGTGATCTCTATGAAAGCAACAGAAAAAACGAGTATTTGGAAGAGATGAACACCCTCTACGTGGCACTCACGCGGGCCAAAACCGCTCTGCACGTCCTCTTTGTGTATCGATCCAAAGAAGCATGGGCTGACTACCTTGCAGCAAAGAAGGCAGATAGTAGCATCAATCAGCTTCCTTTCTATATCTGCGATGCCGGTCTCCGCTGGATCGCCGAACACGGTGAAGTCTCTGAGGTGATAGGCTCCTTGATGCCCGAGTATGAGAGAGAGGAAGCTGCGCCTGAAACTGAATCTCAAGACCAAACCCAAGTTGATGAGCCGCCAGCCGATGCCTTCATCAACGCCGACAACCTGGCGCAAGCCCTGGATTTTGCACCTCTTGAGCCGGAAACCGATCCCACCAGAAAAGAGCATAAACTCAGTCCCAGTGCCGCCAAAAAGGCTTATCTCACCGATAGGGCCCTGCTTTTGGGCGAGATGCGTCACTACTACCTCAGCCATCTTATCTACAATTCAAGTGCCGAGCAAGAGACGGCCCTGCAAAGAACCATCAATCTCTACGCCTCGCTGCTCAGTTTGGATCAGATCAAAGCCGAGATCGAGAATCTGAAGGCCAGTATCGCTCAGCACGATTGGCTCTTCGATGCTCGTTGGGACAAGGTGTTCAACGAGATTGAGCTGGTGTTGGATGGCAAGCGGCTGAGGCTGGACAGGCTGATGATAGACAGCAAGCTAAAGGCAGTGATGATCGTGGATTATAAGAGCGGCGATGAGACCGATCCGGGGCAACTGGATACCTACAAACGCGCTCTGCAACAGCTGCCAGCTCTCCAGACGGAAGCCTATAAGATCGAGACCAGGAATGTGAGCCTCAAATAAGGCTCAAAACCATAAGCAATCAAAAAGCCCCAACCTGTCAGGCTGGGGCTTTGTCTTTCGTAGGAGGCGAATTGATTTAGACAATTAAACTATATGTCCTTTACCCACGCCGCGGACTTTGCAGCCCAACTTCTTGTATTCTGCAATTTTCTCATCGGTGAGGAAGTTTGAGCAGTCTACGATCAGGGGTTTGGTGCCGCAGATATCCAGTACTTCTTTGGGGCTCAAGGCTTTATATTCATCATGTCCCACGGCAAAGACCACTACGTCTGCGCCGGGGAGCACTTGTTTGACATCGCTTTCCACCTTCACGTCTTCCAGCTCCGGCCATGATTCCACGTAAGGGTCACAGCACTTGACCACAGCCATTTCCTTGCGCAGGAAGGTGACCAAAGTTTCGGAGGGAGAGTGACGTGTATCACCCACGTTTTCCAGGTAGGAAACACCCAGGAGGGCGATCTTGCAGTTGTCCAAGCTGCCCACCTCTTTTCTGATGATATCCACCGTGTGCAGGGGCATGGTATCGTTGATATTCACGCTGTTGATCGCCATATCGAGGCCGCCTTCGAGGCCAAAGAGGCTCTGCATGGACCAGTTTGCCAGCACGGGGTCTTTGGTGAGGCAATAGCCACCCACACCCAGGCTGGGGCGCAACATATTGTTGTGAGTGCCTTCACGTTTGCGGATGGCGTCACGGACTTTGAAGATATCCACGCCGATCTGCTCGGCAAAACGCGCCCATTCCAGCATGAGGGCGATGTTTGTGGCACGGTAGGAGTTTTCCATGGTCTTGGCCATCTCGGAAGCGTTGGTGCTGTCCAGCTGCGTGAGCGGGAATTCTTCCACGTTGAGGCAGTTGCTCAGGAATTCATGACAAAGCTCTATGCTCTTGGGGTTTACACCGCTGAAAACGCGCCAGAAATCGCGGATGGAGCTCACATATTTGCTGCCCGGCATCACTCTTTCGTAGGAGTGAGCGATCAGTGGGGGATTTTTCTCTATATCGATCCCACGCTTGGTAAATTCTTCTTCCAAGATGGGTTTCACTACTTTTTCACAGGTTCCGGGGGGAACGGTGGTCTCCACCAACACCATGCAATGAGGCTGGATCAATTGGCCCAGAGTGCGCATTCCTTCACGGAAGTGAGTGAGGTCGCAATATCCCTTCTCCGCTTCGCCAAAAGCCGGTTTGGTGGCATCAAGCTGAATATCAACCACCACCACATCTGCAAGTGTGTAGACAAATTCTTCGCTGGTGGCGCGCAAAGTCTTCTTTTCCACCACGGTACGATGGAAAATCTCGGGCACTTCCGGGTCTGAAGAAGCCACGGGTGGTACTCCGGTATTGATCACGGGAACTTTCCAATAGGAACGCTTGGAGGCACGTTGATGCCCGTGCACAAAATAATAGGGATTGCCGTCTTTATCTGCTGCGTCAGCAACAACCGCTGCCATCACGCAACCCACAAAGCCCAAACCTTGAACCGCAACAATCTTGCGACCCATTGAGCGTTGTTCTTCGGTAATTTTAACAAGTAACTCACGTTCTGCAGCGTTATCTTCTGCAGTGGGAATGGGATATTCCCTGCCGTCGGGGGCAATTGACACATTTTTCATAAAGCTAAGTCTGCTCCTTAAATGATTATTAATCTAAGTCTTGAAAATATTAATGGCTTATCTTGTCAAGCAATATCTTAACAAAGGGCTTGAAATCAGGAGTTCGGGCGCTCACCACGCACCGAAGGTACTGGTTTAAGCCGCACCGCTCATTTACCGTTGATCTCAGGATTAACGGCTGTTTCCAGCGGCACTCAGGTGAGCGACCCTACCTCAGCAGCGTCACCTTCTTACTGCTCAAGATCCTACCATTTTCGGTCAGTTTGATAAAGTAAATTCCGTTAGCGCACGGTTTGTTGGCGGCATCGCGGCCATCCCAAATCGCTTCTGAGTCTGCAACTTTCAGACGGCGGATCAGCTGACCCTTGAGGTTGTAGACCTCCAACCTGCTATTCAGCTTGGGAACGTTCTTCAACTCCACAACCAGCTCTTTATTGAAGGGATTGGGGTAAGCGGAGATAGACGGCGCCGCTGCAGGAATGATTGGGTCATCAAGGGCTGTCACATGGCCGGATGTATCAACTCTGACCAACGCTATACGCAAGAAGGGTGAGCGGATTTCTGCGCAATAAAGCAGGTCTCCATTGGCAAGCTCGATCAAAGGTTGACGGCCAATACCCATTCTCTCATCCTCGAGGGCGTTGCAGGTCCAGAGGAGAGTAAAATTGGAATCGAACTTGAATATCTCTCCCATGGGCGTGGAAACGGCTACGACAACGCAATCGTCTGAGGTGCGGATAACTTTGAATTGTGGGTCAAATCCATATACATCATGGGGAAGCAAGTTGTAAGTGGGAATCACTAACATGGCGTCATCGGGGCTTCCCTGAAGTAAGTTTATGCCAAAATCATAGATATGTAGCCCTGAAGGTTCATACGCAAGTCCATAATATCTGCTATTTACTTCGACGATTTTCTCTACGTAGGGTGAGAGCTGCCCTGTTGTCCAGATTGAATCTCCCTGAGCGGAAAACCTGAAAGTATTGAGGTAATAGTGGCTTTCTTGCTGGCGTCCACTACACCAGGCGATGTAGCCGCCGTCCGAGGTTTGGCTCAAAGACCTGACCGACCCCGTCATTTCTGTACACCTCTCCCAGCTTGTGCTCAGATCGTAATTGAGTTTTGATATCGCATAGTTGTCAGCTCCTGCAATGTGGCTTAATGCCACAAAGCCATCGTTTACGGCAAGAAGCTCCAAGATTCTATCTACATGACCAAAGCTTGATGAAATGGTCTGATAACCTGCAAACTGCAGATTGGCATCCAACCTGTGTATTCCGGGATGAAACCTGTCCAAAGCCAGGTAGCCACCCATGCCATCCCGGATAATGTGGCTATAATAGCCATCTTCCATTACGCCTCCCTCATCGCTGACAGGGCCAAAGATGGTTTTGAGATACTGACCGCTGCGATTGTAAGCTGCGATGGGAGATTGGAAAGTCAACGACTCAAGCGGAGGGCCGGGGTTGTAGACAGTAAGCATCTGCACGCCAAAACTGCCGTCATACATTTCAAACACACTGGAAGCATTGGTTCCATAGGATGATGAGCAATATTCCCAATTGGGATGGATTGCAGCTGTGGGGCTGTAATAACAAACAAAGGTGCTGTCATTTTCCGCTTGTGCGGCTATGTTTAAGACGCAGCACAAGCAGAACAGCAGGGCAAGATACTTTTTCATTTCACTCTCCTCATGGTAAAGTATTGTTGGCTGTGTTTATGTGATGCATGATTCGTTCCATATTAAGATATTATTTGCAGCCCGCATAATTGAATCCATCACAATCTCAGAGAAACCTGTTTGGTGTACACGCACGGAATATAATATCAAATACCTACTAAAATGATAGGCGTTCCCTCCCAATCTCCGACGCCCGCTCCGGCAGGCCTTTTTGAAATATTTGACCTCAGCCCCTGTTTTGCGAAAACAAATCTGCCCCGAAAAAGGTCGATTTCATGCGGCCTCCCTTAGGCCCTCCTATGGGTCTCCTTTGGGATCCACAAGTAACCCAAAGAAAACCCAAGGGTTACGCATTCGGGCCCCTAAGAAACGCTAAGGTGGGTGAAGCAGGGTGAAAAGTCAAATGTTGAGTCAGGGATCGGTTTTTTGCAAACAATTTTTCCGTGTACGGGCGCTCGCCTGGAGCGCCGATCCTGTAGCCGGCGCTGGCTGTGATGCAGGCTGCGCCTGCTGTTTTCAAGCGGCTTCGCCGCTTTAAGCATCAAGCTACGCTTGATTGCGGCGCTTTGGCAAGCTCCGGCTACCTCGGCGCTTTGGCAAGCGACCGTACAAGTGCTTCAAGATCGGCGCTTTAGCAAGCGCCCGTACAGGGCGGCTGCGCAAGTGATTGGGATGCAGATAGTTGCGGGGTTTAGAACAGCAAACTTCGTTTGCTTGCGGCGCTTTGGCAAGCTCCGGCTACCTGGCTTCGCCGGCTTTGAGGATGCGGATAGTTGCGGCGCGGATGCGCACGGTTTTTGAGCTCTTTTATTTTTCCACGGATGAACACGGATGGGGTGGCGACTTCGTCGCAGTTGTGAGTAGTGAGTTGTGAGTTGTGAGCGGCTGCGCAAGTGATTGGGATACGGGCGGTTGTGGCGTGTACGGGCGCTCGCCTGGAGCGCCGATCTTGTAAGTCGCTTCGCAAGCTTCAGGGATATGGCTGACGCAGTCGGCAAGATTTTTCCACGAATTACACGGATGGGGTGGCGACTTCGTCGCGGTTGTGAGTTGTGAATGCTGGCGCAAGTGATGGAGATGCGGACTGACGTAAGAAGAACGGCGCTTTGGCAAGCGCCCGTACAGACGCCAGTCTTATTTTTCTCTTGCCACAAAAGGGGTGGTTACAGATAATGGCACCCAATTGTAAAATCATGATTTAAGCGTATTTTAGGAGCTATTAATGTATAGACTTAGTGTGAGTGACAGCTTCAGTGCTGCCCATAAATTGTGTGGCTATGAAGGTGCCTGCAAAAACCTGCACGGCCACAATTGGAAGGTGAAGGTTACCCTTGCCTGTGACGTATTGGATGACATCGGTATGGCCCTGGATTTTGGGGTGATCAAGCAGCTCCTGGAGGAGATTCTGGGCGAGCTGGATCACAGTTATCTGAACGATCTGCCCTATTTCCGGGATAAAAACCCCACCAGCGAAAACTTATCACGTTATATCTATGAGCGTTTTGAGGCGGCATTGACAGAGCTTCCCGCCACGGTGGAAAGCGTGGAAGTGTTTGAATCAGAACGCAGTTCGGTGACTTATAGCCATGTTTAGATTAGTACAGAGCTTTTTCGTCAAGTCTGCGGTAGAGCCTGCAGATTATCCCGCCAGCGCTTTTGCGGAATTTGCCTTTGTGGGCCGGAGCAATGTGGGTAAATCCACGCTTATCAACCTGATAACCGGCACAAACAAGCTTGCCAAGACCAGCAGCACACCCGGAAAGACCAAGCTGCTCAATTTCTTTTTGGTGCGCTACAAAGACGATGAAACCGGCACCGAGGGCCGTCTGCAACTCACAGACCTGCCCGGTTACGGTTATGCCTCGGTGAGCCAGGCTGAGATGGAGAAGTGGCGCCGGATGGTGATGCACTACTTTGAGGAGCGTGAGTCTCTGAAGGCCATCCTGGTTTTGGTGGATATCCGGCATGAAGCTGATCCCAAGGACATCATGATGTTGGAGATCCTGGAAGCCAGAGAGATGCCCTACTGCGTGGTGGCCACCAAGGCGGACAAGATCCCCAAGACCAAGGTCAAAGGCACAATCCAGCAATTGGCCAAGGGTTTGGGGCTGGAGCCGGAGCAGATCTTCCCCGTTTCTGCGCTGAAGAAGACGGGCGTGGAAAAGATCTATGAGTGGATGCGCAGTCTCGTGATCGAATAAGAGCCCTTAAGTGAATAAATACGACGTCCTGGTGGTGGGTGCAGGCCATGCCGGCATCGAAGCGGCCTTGGCGAGCGCCAGAAGAGGCGCCAAGACGGCTGTCTTTACCATCAAGCTGGAGAATGTGGGCGTCATGAGCTGCAATCCCAGCATCGGCGGGCCGGCGAAGGGACATCTGGCCAAAGAAATCGACGCTTTGGGCGGAGAGCTGGGCTATTGTGCAGATTTGAGCGGTATCCACTTTCGGATGCTGAATAAAAAGAAGGGCCCGGCAGTTTGGGCGCCGCGCAGCCAAAACGACAGGCGGCTCTACAGCACGCATATGCACAAGACTTTGGAAGAGCAGGAAAACCTCACGCTGATCGAGGCCACCATCACTAAAATCCTGGTCAAAGACGGGAGCGTGTACGGCTTGGAGAGTCAGATCGGCTCGCAATACCTGGCACCTAAGGTGATTTTGGCGATGGGCACCTTCCTCAGAGGTACGCTGCACGTGGGCAGGAGCGTGGTTTCCGGCGGACGCAGCGGTGAGCCGGCGTCCATAGAACTGAGCGATTCGCTTGAGGCTTTGGGCTTTGAGCTGTTGCGTTTTAAGACGGGAACGCCGCCACGCATCGATCTGCGCAGCCTGGATTACAGCGTTTTGGAAGAGCAGCCCGGCGACGAGGAACCCGGCGGTTATTCACATTATCGGGATGTGGAGCTGAAGAATCTGGCTTCCTGTTATATCACGCGGACGACGCCCGAGACGCATCGCCTCATCGGCGAAAACATCGCCCTGTCCTCGCTTTATGGCGGCATGATAGAGGGCGTTGGGGCGCGGTATTGTCCTTCCATCGAGGATAAGATCGTGAAGTTTCCGCAGCGCGACAGCCATCAGGTCTTCATCGAGCCGGAGGGTTTATACACGCATGAGGGCTATGTGAATGGCGTTTCCACCTCGCTGCCGGCGGATATTCAAGAGCAGATCGTGCACAGCATCCCGGGACTGGAGCGCGCACGCATCATGCGCTATGCCTATGCCATCGAGTATGATTGCATCCCCGCGGCGGAGATAGACAGCTCGCTGGAATCCAAGCGGATAAAGGGTTTGTATCTGGCGGGGCAGATCAACGGCACTTCGGGCTATGAAGAGGCGGCAGCGCAGGGGCTGATGGCGGGTATCAATGCCACTTTGTCTCTGGAGGGCAGGGATCCGCTCATCCTCAGCCGGTCTCAGGCCTATATCGGCGTTTTGGTGGATGACCTGGTTACGCGGGGCACAAACGAGCCCTACCGGATGTTCACTTCGCGTGCGGAATACAGGCTGATGCTGCGGCAGGATAATGCCGATGAGCGGCTGATGGAGCTGGGTTATAGGCTGGGCCTGGTGAGTGAGGCCAGATACGCACGCTTTTGTGAGATGCTGGCCGTCAAAGAGCGTGAGCTGCAGCGTTTGAGGAGCGAGAAAAGCCGCGAGTCCATCCCCTTTGCCACGCTGCTCAAGCGGCCGGAGATCACATTTGAGAGCTTGAAGGAGCATGGTTATCAGCCATCGCCTTCTCTAAACAGAGACGTGGCATCACGCATCGAGCTGGCCATCAAATATGAGGGCTACCTCAAGCGGGCGCAGGAGGAGATCGAGCGCTTCAGCTCTTCGGAAGACATCCTTTTGCCCGCAGATATAGACTATTTGAGCATTTCCACGTTGGCCACGGAAGCCAGGGAAAAGCTGGCTAAAATTCGGCCCCGAAACTTGGCGCAGGCATTGCGCGTGCCGGGTGTAAATTATACGGATGCAAGCGCGCTGATGGTTTGGCTGCGCAAAAATAAGGATAGAAGATGAAAAGAATATCGCTCTTGCTTTTGATCGTTATCAGCTTGGCCGCCTGCACGCAGAATAAGGTGGTGCCGGTGCCGGTGGAGCCTGAGGTAAAGGTTGAGATCGGCGATTTTGAGGCGCCGGCTTGGTTGTGGCAGGTGCCATCCGGCAGCTATGCCGTCGGTTTTGCCTACACGGAGCCGCATCTGGAGGCCAGAGCGGATTCCATCGCCAGAGAATATGCCGCCGTGGTGCTTTCCCGCAATCACAGCAGCTTTGTGGTGGATAAGCTGGCGGTGGTGGAGTGGGCGGATGAGGTGAATTCCGGCTCCAAAGAGGCAAAGCTCAAGCTGGTGGTGAGTTCGGATATGGAATATCTGCAGAAGGCGCATCAAAACCTGATCAAGCTGGATTCTGCGGACGTGATGGGCTATCACCTGGCGCTGTATGGATTTATCGATGGCAAAGTGGACGGCCGGGTGCGCAAAATGAGAGGAAATAAAGTGCCGGCTTGGTGTGAAGACGCCACCGTGACGCAGGACGGCAAGGTGATAAACGTGGTGGCATCAGCCTTGGCAGCCTCGCTTCCCGATGCCTGGTTTATGGCGCACGAAAAAGCGCTGACCTTGATGGGAAAATACAGGCTGCAAAAGATAGCGGGATCGCACGAAAGCTCGGCCGAGATGGACATCCGCAAGTTTACAGACGAAACGGTGACCCTCTCCTATAAAGCGTACTTGGATAAATGCTTTATCGTGCCCATCAAAACGGATGGGATGCAGAGCTTCAAGGTGTATCTCAGCCTCAGAAGTGGAGACGGACAATGAAGGCAGCAGCAATAATTCCGGCCCGTTTGGGCAGTACGCGCTTCCCCGAAAAGCCGCTTGCCATGCTGGGCGGGAAGTGCCTCATCACGCGTGTGTGGGAGGCGGTGGTGGCTACAGAACTCTTTGACGAGGTGATCGTGGCGACGGATTCGAAGCGCATCCTGGACGTGGTCTTGGCAGCCGGGGGAAAAGCGCAGATGACAAGCAGCGAGCATCCCAGCGGCTCGGACCGAGTGGCAGAAGTGGCGTCCGGCCTGGAGGCAGACATCATCGTAAACGTTCAGGGCGATGAGCCTTTCATCACTGCAGATGTCTTGAAACCGCTGCTGGACAGCTTCCGGGATGACGCGGTGCAGATGGCTTCGCTGATGACGCCTATCCTGGATGCCGAACAGCTCGATGATCCCGGAATCGTGAAAGTGGTGACGGATGCAGCGGGCAAGGCTCTCTACTTCTCGCGCAGCCTGATACCTTTTGACCGCGATGGCAGTTCTGGCTATAACTATATGCGTCACATCGGAGTATACGCCTGGCGCCGGGAGACTTTGCTGAGGTTTGTGAGCCTGGGCATGGGCAAGCTGGAGCGCGTGGAAAAGCTGGAGCAATTGCGCGCTCTGGAAAATGGAATCGCCATCCAAATGGTGGAAACGGACTATCAGGGCATTGGCATCGATACGCCTGAGGACCTGGCTCGGGCAGAGAGGATTATCAAATGAAAAGACTTACGACCATACTTTTGTTGAGCGTGTTTGCCATCGGCCTGCCGGCGGTGGCTTTGCGCATCTTGCATACCAACGACAGCCACGGTGCATATCACAGCGTGCCGGGCGCCTGCGGCTCTTATGAAAGCCTCTGGGAACACCTCGATCACAACCGCAGCACGGCAGAGCGTTGCATCTACCTGGATGCGGGAGACCAGCAGACGGGCTCGGCATTCTCTGCCCAAAAATACGCCGGTGCCGTGGGTGGAGCGGTGATCGCCGCCTTCAACCGACTGGGCCTGGATGCCGCCACCTATGGCAATCATGAATACGATCACAGTCCGGAGAATATCCAGCGGCTCACGCACCTGGCAAACTTTCCCTTCATCAACAGCAATATCGTGAATAAAGACGATGGCAAGCCGCGCTTCAAGCCTTGGCACATCATAGAAAAGGATGGGGTGAAAGTGGGGATTATGGGGCTGATGACGCTGGAATTGGGCGAGAAAGTGAAGGCGCAAAACGTGGCGGATATATCGCTGCTGCCCTACAAGCAGGCGGTGGAACTCTATCTGGATGAAGTGGATAGGGCTTCAGACCTGGTGGTGTTGATCACGCATAACGGCTTTGAGGCAGACAGCCTCTTGGCTACGCAGCTGGACGGGCGGGTAGACCTGATCATCGGCGGGCACAGTCATCACGTATTGGAGCCGGCGGTGCAGGTGAATGGCATCTGGATCGCTCAGGCGGGCAGTCACTTACGCTTTTTGGGCGTGCTGGACCTCGAGGTGGAGGACGACCGCATCACATCGCTGCAAAGCCGTCTGGAACCCATCACCCTGGAGGCATCCAAAGAGAATCCGCTGAGCTTCTTTGTGAAGCAGGTCTCGGATGAGATCGAGGCTGAGCTGGGCCGCGTGATAGCGCATCTGCCCGTGGATTGGCAGCCCAATAAGTATGAATCCACCGTCCTCTCCAAATGGATGGCCAATGCGCTCTACAAGCAGTATCAAGATGTGGCGGATATCGCTATCCTCAACAATGGCGGCTTCCGCAGATTCATCGCCGCGGGAGACGTGACGCTGCGAGATATGCATGAGATGCTGCCTTTTGAAAACTATGTAAATATCTTCAGCTGCTATGGAAGCGACCTCATCGCCTGGCTGGGACTCAATGAGGCAGACCCCATCGCCAAAGCCTTTGACGTCTGTGACTATTCGGATATCGATACCGATGCGCTGCAGGCGGATAAGCTCTACCGGGTGGTGAGCCACGACTATCTGGTGGGGCAGTGGGATAAGTATCTGGCGTTTGAGCCTTTTGACGTGCATGATACGGGTGAGCTGATCCTGGATGCGATCCAGCGGCAGTTGGTGCAGGAGTACGGGGTCGAGCGCTGATTTCGGGGGTGTACGGGCGCTCGCTTTAGCTGCCGCTTCCCAATAAAAAAGCCTCCACCCTTGTGCAGGGCGGAGGCCTAAGTCTGTGCGCCGTTTAACTATTGCTCGTTTTTGGGGGCACGGTTACGGTATGCTGCTTTTTTGGCTTTGCGGCACTCAAGACAGCGCTGAGGCTCGTTTTGCAAGCCTTTTTCACGGTAGAAATCCTGTTCACCTTCGGTGAAGACGAATTCCTTGCCGCAATCTTTGCAGGTTAAGGTCTTGTCTGGCATGGGTATCTCCTGTATTATTTTGGGGATTTAGACATTTTCTGAGGTGCGCCCCAAAAAGCGGAGAAACTCATGGAATGTTAAATCACACTAATTTGCGCACATTTAATGCAGGTGCGTTTTTGTCAATCACAATTTATCAAAAGGTGGTTTTATCCACGAAGTTGAAGTTGTCGATCAGCAACGAAGGCAGCATTGCCGCGCTTGAGGTGGAGACGGAAGGCCCCAAAGCGAGGATGCGGCGCGTGGCTAAGTAAGGGATCTCGTTGAAGCGGAAGTTGTTCACCGCATGGCGCACTTTGCCGTCTTCAAAGTAGAGCACGCCGTCACGCGTCATACCCGTGAGCTCGCCTGCCTTGGCATCCACGCTGCGGATATACCAAAAGCGGTTGAGGATCAAGCCGCGGGGTACCATCTGCATCATCTGCTCTTCGGTGGCGTCACCGCCGGGGATATATATATTAAAGATGTGGCTGGGTTCGAGGTTTTTGGCCTTGGCCCAATAGCGGCTGGTGGGCATGGTGCGGATCACTCCCTTTTCGATCCAGGTGGTGTTTTTGGAAGCGATGCCATCACTATAGGGGGGAGCTACGATGGCGGGGTTGTCCAAGGTGCTGTAGGCGCTGAACTTCTCGCCAAAGGTGAGCTTGTCCATCTGGCCGGTGAAGGGTGTGAAGCCTTCGTCGCTCATGCGTCTGTCCATACCCCAGGCCATATACCAGATCAGGTCTTCCAGGGCATGAGGTCTGAGGATCACGGCGATGGGAGCGGCATCCATGTCTCGCTTGTCTTTGAGGCTGATGGCCTGCTCTTTGAGGCGGTTGAATTCCGCTTCAGGATCAAAGCCGGTGAGGCCCATGGAGTCAAAGCTGACCTTGGTTTCCACGTCGCCCTTCTTCAGCGTCATGGAGTGGCCGAAGTTGGTGTCTTCAAAGTAGCCGACGAAGCCGTTTTTGGTAACCTGCACGCGCCGGATAAAGTGCTTTTCCGTGAGGCCGGAAACCGTGGCGTCGAAGGCCTTGGCCCGGTCTATCATATATTGGACGATGTCCACCATCTTGGCGGGTTCCAGCGCTTTTGTGGCGGGATCACAGTTTTGCGGCACCTGCGGAATCTCTTTCGGGCCTTCCGTGGGCACAAACTCGGGGTCTGGCTGGTTGAGGCTGGCGATGTCGCAGGCGGTTTTGATCAGTTCATCCAGGCTGGCGGGGTCGTCCTGCGTCACGGAGGCGCTGCCGGTGCGGTTTTCAAAGGCAGCGGTGAGCTTGATGGAAAAGGAGGGGCCTGCCAGGTGTTGCGTCACTCTATTCTGAGCAAAGCGCGTTTCATGGCGTTCTGCGAGCCTGATATTGAGGCTGTAGTCATCTGCGTGGCAGTGTTGCTTGATGTAAGCGGCTATCTTTTCAAAGTTTGCGTTCATTGTGATCCTCCCACTCTGATATTTCTGAATCTTGCCGGTGCTGAGCCGTGCGTCATGCGTGCCGTCTGAGGAGGCTGGCCTTTGCCGCAATTGATCACGCCAAAGGGACGCCAGAATCTCTCGTCACAGATGGCGTCGCAGCTGTTCCAAAATTCGGGATTGCAGGATTTGTAGAGCACCTTCTTCAAGGGACGGTGCAGCTTGCCGTTTTTGATCTCCCAAAAGTAGTCGCCGCCAAACTGGAAGTTGAGGCGGTGCTGGTCTATGCTGAAGGAGCCGCGGCCCTGGATGTAGACGCCGTCTTCGGTATCGGCGATGAGCTCGCTGGGCGTCAGCGGCTTGGTGCCGGGCATCAGGTAGAGATTGGGGATGCGGTTGATGGGTTGATTGTAGTAGTAGGTGGCACGGTTGCAGCCGCGGGAGTAGTCGAGGCCGATCTCCAGGGCGGTGTCACGCGTGCTGCCGTATTCCTTGAGGATGCCGTCTTTGATGATGTGCCACTTCTGGGCGGGGACGCCATCGTCGTCAAAGCCCAGCGTGGCGAGGCCTTCTTCCAGGGTGTTGTCGCCCATGAAGTTCACGATCTCGGAGCCATAGCGGTAGTTGCCCAGCTTTTCGGGTGTGGCAAACGAGATGCCGGCATAGTCTGCTTCCCAGCCAAGCACGCGGTCAAGCTCGGTGGGATGGCCCACGGATTCGTGCATGGTGAGGCCCAGGTGGTTGGGGTCCAGGATGAGGGTGCGACGGGTTTCCGGGCCCAGGACGTCCGCCTTCACCTTGATCAGCGCTTCCTGGGCGATCTGACGGGCTTTCTCCTGCAGGTTGAGCTCCAGGATCCATTCCCAGCCGGTGGAGCGTCCGCCTTCATCAAAGGTGCGGCTCTGGCTGTCGGAATCCGTTACCGCAGTGGCTGTTATCATGGGGTCAATCCACTGCGTATTGAGCTCTAAGCGCGTGCCTAAGGTGCTGGCAAAGAGCTTCTCATCCTTGTGGGAAACGAGGTAAAACATCGCTTGCCTGATGCCTTCATAGCCAAGCAGGATGCGGTTTGTCTCCATCATCAGTTCCACTTTCTCGCTCAAGGGCACCTCGAAGGGATCGATCTTGAGCGGCGTTTCATATTTGGCGATGTAGCTTCGCTCGGGTGCCAGGCGCAACTTCTTGTCTTTATTGACGCTGGCAGAGAGCTGAGCGATTTCAAAGGCCTTTTCGGTGGTGGCTAAGACGGCCTTTTCGCTGAAGACGTTGTTGTGTGCAAAGCCCCAGGCTCCCTGGTAGAACACACGGATTCCATAGCCGTAGATCACGTTGTGTGAGGTGTTTTTGAGGCTCAGGTTGCGGAGCATCACCACCTCGTCGCTGGTCTTTTGCACTCGGATATCGGCATATTCGGCTCCCAAATCCAGAGCCTTGCCGATGGCTAAATCAAGATAACGCACAAAGCTTCTCCTTTTCCCGTCTGGAACGATTGTCCGGCGGGATATGTATTAGTTAATCTTATAAAACCAAATTGGACAGCAAATAAAACTATACACCCATAGAGAGGTGGTTCATCATACCAAAGAAGGTGGCCACGATCCTGCCCAAAAAAGCTACCCAAATCAAGATGCTGATCGCAGCCATGATCAAAGCAGCTTTGGCATAGTTCTTCTTATTGGGATTGACGCTTCCACCCACCGCCCAAATGATGAGCATTACGATATTTACGATGGGGAGTGCCGTGAGAATCAACACCACCACCCAGTCCATCATGCTCAGGACGGGAGCCTGCTCCACGGCGGGGATGAAGGGCTGTCCGGCGGCGGGTTGCGGCTGTTGTTGCTCTTGTTCTTGATAGTCGTTCATACTTTTGACTTCCTTTGTGTTTAAAACCAGTAAAATGAGGGGCGAACTGCTGTCAAGACTAAAGTTAGCAGGGTGCCTGAGGGCTTGTTATTGCTTTGTTTTTCACATCCTGCTTGACACAAAATCCCCTTCCTCAAGACTGGACTTACAAAGCTAATTTCACGCCTTCCTTTTGCCTCTGAACGGGGCGTGAGGGGGGTAAAAAAGGACAACAAACCATGTTAGAAAAGATACTAAGAAAGATCTTCGGAGATAAGCGCAGCAAAGACCTCAAAGCCTATCTGCCTCTGGTGGATGAGATCAATTCCATCTTTGAGGGTCTCGCTCAATATGACGACGATCAGCTCAGAGAGCGCATCGCCGAGATACAGGAAGAGCTGGCAGAAAGCCTGGCAGAGCGCAGGCAGCAGCTTGAGGGTTTGCAGCGTCGCTTCCGTGAAGAAAGCGAAGATTCCATCCGCAACCGGCTGGATAACGAGATAGACGCCACCCGCAAGGAGCTGAAGGAAGAAAGCAAGCGTTTGCTGGATGGCTATCTGCCGGAAGTGTATGCCATTGTGAAGGATACCTGTCGCAGGCTCCTGGGCCAAACCTTCATCGTGCGTGATCATGAAACCGAGTGGAATATGGTGCCTTTCGACGTGCAATTGATTGGCGGCATGGCTCTGCACGATGGCAAGATCGCCGAAATGGCCACCGGTGAGGGAAAGACTCTGGTAGCTACCTTGCCGCTCTTTCTGAATGCTCTACTCGGGCGCGGCGCACATCTGGTGACGGTGAACGACTACTTAGCCGCTCGTGACGCCGAATGGATGGCGCCCATCTTCAACTTCCACAATCTCACCGTGGGCTGCATCACCACCGGCATGACCTTTAAGGAGCGCAAAGAAGCATACAGCTGCCACGTTACTTACGGCATGAACAGTGAATTTGGCTTTGACTACCTCAGGGACAACATGGCTATCTCTCCCGATCAACTGGTGCAGCGTGACTTCTATTATGCCATCGTGGACGAGGTGGACAGCATCCTCATCGACGAGGCGCGCACGCCGCTCATCATCAGCGGTCCCATCGCTCAGGACAAGAACTTCTACCACGAATTGCGCCCCGCGGTACACCAGGTGGTACAGGCGCAAAACGCCCTGGCACACAGATACTTAAACGAGGTGAGAGAAGAGCTCAAGAAAGACTTTGACCAGCAAAACAACGACTTCATCGCCAAAAACCTGCTCTTAGTGAAGCGTGCCGCACCGCGCAACAAGGTCTTTGGCAAGATGATGCAGGACGGCACTCTGCAGAAACTGGTGAACGACACCGAGGGTTACTACCTGCGAGACAAGAAGATGCACGAGCTGGACGCCAACCTCTACTTCGTGGTGGAAGAGCGGCAGAACAGCGTGGACCTCTGCGAGAAAGGCCGTGAAATGCTTTCCAGAAACGACCGCAACCTCTTCGTGGTGCACACCTTGGAAGAGCTGCACGCCGAGATAGACAACGACGAAAGCATCACCGACGACGCCGAACGGATGCGCCGCAAAGAGCTGGCTACCAACCAGTTTATGGACAAGAGCGAAAAGCTGCACAACATCAACCAGCTGCTCAAAGCCTTCTCCCTCTACGAAAACGACCAGGAATATGTGGTGATGGACAACAAGGTGATCATCGTCGACCAGTTTACCGGCCGGCAGATGCCCGGACGCCGCTTTTCAGACGGATTGCACCAGGCCCTCGAAGCCAAAGAAAACGTCACCATCGAAGCAGGCACTCAGACCTTTGCCACCATCACGCTGCAAAACTACTTCCGTATGTTTGAGCGTCTCGCCGGCATGACCGGTACCGCCGTCACCGAAGAGAGCGAGTTTATGGAGATTTACAACCTCCCCGTGATGACCATCCCCACAAACGTCCCCATCACACGTATCGACCATGAAGACGTGATCTACCTCACCAAAAACGAGAAATACCAAGCCATTATGGACGAAATCATCTACTGGCACGAGCTGAAAAAGCCCGTTTTGGTAGGTACGGTGAGCGTGGAGGTCTCCGAGGTGCTCAGCCGCCTGCTCAAAAGACGCGGCATCGCTCACAACGTGCTCAACGCACGTCAACACCAGCGTGAAGCAGAAATCATCGCCGAAGCAGGACAGCCCGGCGCCGTGACCATCGCCACCAACATGGCGGGACGCGGAACGGACATCAAGCTGGGCGAAGGCGTCGTCACGCAAGACAAGGAAAGCTACCGCGACCTCAGCCCTTCCATCAGCGAGCAAACGCCTTACGGCATCCCGCTGGACGGCCTGCACGTGATCGGCAGTGAGCGCCACGAAAGCCGCCGCATCGACAGACAGCTCCGTGGCCGTGCCGGACGCCAGGGCGACCCCGGAACATCCCGCTTTTACCTCAGCTTGGAAGACGATCTGATGCGGCTCTTCGGCTCCGACAGAATGGCGCCCATGATGGTAAAACTGGGCCTGCAGCCGGGCGATGCCATCCGCCATCCCTGGATGACCAAAGCGGTGGAAAAGGCGCAGAAACGCGTGGAAGAACACAACTTTGAAATCCGCAAAAACCTGATCAAATATGACGAAGTGATGAACCAGCAGCGCGAGGTGATCTATTCCTACCGCCGCAGCGTGCTCAAGGGCTACAGCCTCAAAAACGAGGTGAAAGAGATGATCCAGGAAACGGTGCTCCGCGTGATCGCAAACCACATCTCCAAAGGCAGTTATGTGGAAGACTGGAATCTGGAGCGGCTCTGCTACTGGTTCAAGGCAAACTTCAACCTGCAGATCACGCCCGAAGACCTCAATCCCAAGAGTCTCGACTATGACGTCCTGGAAGAAAGGCTGTTGGCCATCTGTATGCAAGCCTATGAAAACAAAGAACTAAACGTGGGCGAGGAGATGCTGCGTGACATCGAACGCCGCAGTATGCTGGAAGTGGTGGACAACCAATGGCGAGACCACCTCCACGAGATGGATATGCTCAAAGAAGCGGTCTACCTGCGCTCCTACGCCAATAAAGACCCCCTGATCGAATACAAGAGAGAAAGCTTTGAGCTCTTCCAGGAGCTGATTTCGCGCATCCAGGAAGGCGTCTCGCGCAAGGTTTTCACCACCTACTTCCTCACGCAGGCGCAGGTGGAAAGCCTCTTGCAGCAAGCAAATGCACGCCACGAAGACCTGGATACCTTCCTGGCAGCCAAGCAGGCTGAGCTCACCCAAAACGTCAGCGCCCCGCCGCAATATTCCTCGCCAAACGAAGCTGTGATGCAAGAAAAGCAGCGACCGGTGAGAGTGGCCGAAAAAGTGGGCCGAAACGACCCCTGTCCCTGCGGCAGCGGCAAAAAGTATAAGAGATGTTGTGGACTCCATGAGAACGACTGAGCCACAATCCCAAGATAGAACAGAATGAATAAGGAAACATAAATGTCTAAAGGTTTGATAATCGTGGAATCTCCGGCTAAGGCCAATACCATAGCCAAGTTTCTCAAAAACAAGTATACCGTAAAAGCCTCCATGGGCCATGTGAGAGACCTGCCTCAGCGCGAGCTCGGCGTGGATGTCGCACATGATTTTGAACCCGTCTATGTGATGACGGACAAACAGAAAAAGGTGATCAACGGCCTCAAAGAAGACGTGAAAGGCGTAGACACCGTCCTGCTGGCCAGCGACCACGACCGTGAAGGAGAAGCCATCGCCTGGCATCTGCTCAAATCTATGGAAAAGCAGCTGGAAGGCAAGCAGGTTCACCGTATCGTCTTCAACGAAATCACCGCCAAAGCTATCAATTCCGCCATCGATGCCCGCGGCGAGATCGACATGAACAAGGTGGATGCTCAGCAAGCACGCCGCGTTCTGGACCGCTTAGTGGGGTATCAAGTGAGCCCCCTGCTCTGGCGCGTGATCGCCAAGGACCTCTCCGCCGGCCGCGTGCAGAGCGTTGCGCTGCGCCTCATCTGCGAGCGTGAAGCTGAGATCAACAACTTTATCCCCAAGGAATACTGGCGTTTGGAAGCCAATTTCTGGCGTGGCGAGCTGCCTCCCTTCAAAGCCGTCTTTGAGAAATGGCAGGGCAAAAAGATAGAGATCGAGAGCGAAGAGCAGGCTCTGGAACTGAAAACCAACTGCGAAAAGCACAGCGCCGTGCTCACCCAGATCAAGCGCTCATCCCGCGGCGTGGAACCGCCGGCGCCCTTCATTACCAGCACCTTACAGCAGGAAGCCTCCAAGCTCTTGGGAATGCCCGCCAGCCGCACCATGAGCATCGCTCAGCAACTCTATGAAGGCATAGAACTGGGCGGCGAAAGCACAGGTCTGATCACCTATATGCGTACCGACAGCACGCGCATCTCCAGCGATGCAAACCAAGCCTGCCGCAACCTGATCAAAGACCGCTTTGGCGAAGAGATGATCAACAGCTCCGTGCGTATGTACAAAAACAAAAACAGCGCTCAGGACGCTCACGAAGCCATCCGCCCCACCGATCCCTTCAACACCCCCGAAAAGATGGAGAAATTCCTCTCCAAAGACCAGCTCAAGCTTTACAACCTCATCTGGAGCCGCTTTGTCGCCACGCAGATGCAGTCTGTGAGATTGGCCGTCACCAAAGCGGAAATCACGCTGGGCGAAGCAACCTTCGTGGCAAACGGCAACCAGATCACCCGCGAAGGCTTTCTCAAGTGCTATCCCCACGTCAACATCCCCCTGGGTGAAAGCATCCATGCGGATTACGCTTCATCAAACGAGCTGGAGCACGACGCCATCGACGCCAGCCAACATTTCACCAAACCGCCCGCCCGCTACACCGAAGCCTCGCTGATCAAGGAGCTGGAAGCCCGAGGCATAGGACGTCCCTCCACTTACGCCTCAATCATCGGCACCATCCGCAACCGCAAGTACGTGCAAATGGAGAAGAAAGCCTTTGTCCCCACAAACCTGGGCAACGACGTCAACCGCTTTTTAGTGGATAAATTTGACGACGTCTTCAACGTTAAATTCACCGCCAACATGGAAGAAAAGCTGGACGAGGTGGAATATGGCAAGGTGGAATGGCGCAACCTGGTGAAAGACTATCATGATCAATTGCAACAACTTATCAGCGCCGTGGACGTGAAGAAGGAAAAGAGCGCATATGTGCAGGACAGCGGCATCGCTTGCGACGTGTGCGGCGAAGGCAAGATGCTGGTTCGCCACTCCAAAAACGGCGAATTCCTGGCCTGCGACCGCTTCCCCGCCTGCAAAAACAGCAAAAACTTCAAACGCGATGCAGACGGCAAAATCCACATCGTTTTACCCACGCAGCTTGACGAAGCCTGCCCCCAATGCGGTGCGCCGCTCATGGAAAGAGAGGGCCGCTATGGCGCCTTCATCGCCTGCTCCGCCTACCCCAAATGCAAGTTTTCGCGCCCCAAAACCTTGGGTGTGAAATGCCCCGATTGTGGAACCGGCGAAGTGGTGCAAAGACGCAACAAACGCGGCCGGAACTTCTATTCCTGCAACCGCTACCCGGATTGCAAGTGGATTTCCAACGACAAGCCCGTCGCCATCGCTTGCCCCAATTGCGGCAACCCCTTCATGTTTGAAAAGTATTCAAAAGCCAAGGGCAACCACAAACTCTGCCCCAAATGCAAAAGCAGCTTCGAGTGAGATAAATGGCCTTTCTTGATGGTATCAAAGCAGCACTGACCAGCATCCTCAGCCACAAGCTGAGATCGCTGCTCACGCTCACGGGAATTGTGATCGGCGTATTGGCCGTAGTTACAATGTTTTCCAGCGTTTATGCCATCAAGGAACTGATCCAAAGAAACATGGAGGGTATGGGCTGGAATCACTCCTTGGTCATCGCCGCCAAGGGCACCGGCCCCACCTCGCCACACGGTTCCAGACGCAGTAAAAAGCCCAGGAGAACCGCCCAAAGCCAGCGTCCCATCAACTACAGCGACTACCTGGCCCTAAGAGATGAAATCCCGCACAAGAGCATCTATGGCATGATAGAAAATCCCAGCCTTTACCGCTTGAAAGACAAAGACTTGCAGGTGCGCATCCGTGCCACGAGCGTAGACTTTTTCACCAGCAAAAACTACGACATCTTAGAGGGTAGATACTTCAACCAGGTGGAAGAGGAAAACCTGCTTCCCGTCTGCGTTTTGGGCTATTGGTTTGCCAAAGAACACTTCCCCACCGGCTCGCCTCTGGGCACCACTATCACCTTGGGAAAACAGCGATTCAAGGTGGTGGGCGTTCTCGCAGACGACTCCGTAAACAAGCAGGAAGGCTTCGATTTCAACAGCTGGGAGCGTAAAAACGACCTCGAAGCCGTCTATATCCCGCTCAAATACGGCTGCACCTACCTCAGCCCCCAGGGCGCTGTCCACATGATCGCCATGCAATCCCATGATGAGGAAAGCTTTGCGCCCATGAAGAGTGCGGCGCGCCAACTGCTGCTCTCGCGTCACAATATGTATCCCAATTTTGACTTCGTGGACATCAGCGCCATCATGATCACCGTCAGCGACGAGATAGACACCCAGATGCAAAAGTGGAATATCACCCTCTTCGCCATTGCCTCTATCTCCTTGATCGTGGGAGGGATAGGCCTCTTTTCCACCCTGCTCATCTCCATCCAGGAACGCATGACCGAGATCGGCGTGCGCAAAAGTGTGGGCGCCACCGATACCAGCATCTTCCTCTACTTCATCTACGAATCCGTGATCCTGGCCCTCACCGGCGCCTTCATCGGAATTGCCATCGCCTGGCTCATCCTCACCGGCATTGGCGCCGCCATCAAAATGCCCCTCTACCTCCCCTTGGCCGGCGTCAGCCTCGGCATCTTCTTTTCACTGCTCATCGGCGTGATCTCAGGCCTCTACCCCGCTATCAAAGCCGCCAGAGTGGATCCGATCAAGATTATAGGGTGAGCTGTCGGCTCTTCAGAAAAACATCCCTTCATAATATACTCTGACGACCCCGCTCAGACGAAGAAAAACCGTAAAATCCAAGCCTGTAACTCATTGGCAATAATACCCATACTGAATCATGCAAATATTGTCTCTTTCTTTACCAAAGTGTAATACCTGTACGGGCGCTTGCCCAAAGCGCCGTTCTTCTTACGTCTGTCCGCATCCCCACCACCTGCGCCAGCATTCACAACTCACAACTGCGACGAAGTCGCCCCATTCGTGTACATTCGTGGAAAAATCTTGCCGACTGCGTCGGCCATATCCCTGAAGCTTGCGAAGCGACTCACAAGATCGGCGCTCCAGGCGAGCGCCCGTACATCCCATAATTCGTGTAAATTCGTGTACATTCGTGGAAAAATCTTGCCGACAGCGTCGGCCATATCACTGAAGCTTGCGAAGCGACTCACAAGATCGGCGCTCCAGGCGAGCGCCCGTACACGCTTGATTGCGGCGCTTTGGCAAGCTCCGGCTACCTTCTGGGTCGCTATGGCAAGCGACCATACTTGCGGCGCTCCAGGCGAGCGCCCGTACATCCCCTATCCGTGGAAAAATGCTTGCCAAAAACCTGCGCTCTCCTCAACCTTTGACTTTTGCTCCGGCTTGCCCCACCCTCGGGAATCCCTGGCGCTCGAATGCGTAACCCTTGGGTTTTCTTTGGGTTACTTGTGGATCCCAAAGGAGACCCATAGGAGGGCCTAAGGGAGGCCGCATGAAATCGACGTTTTAGAGGGCGGATTTGTTTACAGAAATCAAGGGCTGAGGTCAAATTTTTCAAAACGGCTTGCTCTGGCGGGTGCCGGAGCCGGGGTAAAAACTCCTACTGTTTTGATAGGTGATTGATATCGTTTTCCACGGTTGATATAAACGGTGCGGCTTACGTCGGCTACCTTCGGTGCGCAGCGAGCAACCCTACATGAACCACTCCTTACCTCTTCTTCCTCTTATTCTCCACCAGCTTTACGGTATTTTGCAGGTCATCCAAATACCTTGACTCTGCCTCTTTTTCTTTTGCAGCGCGGCGTTTTTGCGCAAAAGAGTCATACTCCGTTTCTGCAATTTGTCTGGCGGCATTGTGTGATACTTTACCAGCTCCTTCCAATACCAGGACCTCATTACTTGCGAGGAACTTATCCAAAATATCTTCCCACTCTTTGGTGTAGATAAGCTCTCGTTGGATTATCTTTAACTCTGCATGGTCCAAAAACATGACCACAATTCGGTTCAGGATATCTATTTCCCGTAGATTGAGGTAGTTTTTGGCGATTGTAACATCGGCTTTCCGTATCTCTTGCCCCTTCCAGGAAGTGAGTCCCATATTGGGCTCTCCGGCATTTGCCCGCTCAGCTACGATCTGTGCTGCTGTTTTACCCGTGGCAGCAAAGTGCATCTTGTTTTGCATAGTGGCAAAGAATACTTTGACATCTTGATCGTCCGGTCGGTAATCCTCTGCCAGGGAGAAGATGTCCTTGAGGCGCAAGTAGACTCGCTGTTCGCTGGCGCGGATATCCCTTACCCGAGCTAACAATTCATCAAAGTGATCAGTCAGGGGATTGTTTCCTTTGAGCCTCTCATCATCGAGCGTAAAGCCTTTCACGATATACTCTTGAAGTCGCTCAGTAGCCCACTGTCTAAACTCAACTCCTCTGGGTGAGCGCACCCGGTAGCCTATGGCGAGGATCATTTCCAGATTGTAAAACTCGATCGGTCGCGTAACTTCTCTATTTGATTCGTTTTGAGTTACCCGGTAATGACGGACAGTCGCCTCCCTGGCCAATTCCCCATCCCTGTAAATCTGGTTGATGTGATGACTTACGGTATTCGCAGCGACCTGATACAATTCAGCAATCTGTTTCTGACTTAGCCAGGCCGTATCACCATCAAGCACGACATCAAGCTGATGACGCTGATCCTTGGTTGTATACAGTATCACCTTACCATTTCCTGATATGGTCATATCTCCATTAACTATCTTACTCATTTGTTTCAAGTTCTCCTATAATGTGTAATCTCTATCCTGACAAGTTAGTAACTCCCGGATTGGCTCCTAGTTTTGTTGTTTCTATCAAACACATTGCTAATGAATCCATGAAAAGCGCATACTAATAATTTGTCAACTACAAAAAGACGAATCTAAAGCCTTGTTTCAGCCAGACCTTTGTACAGCTCACAGCAGGATATAGCATTCAAGACTACACAAATTCTCCTCTAAAGGGATCGACGAAGCCACAGAAATCAGACAGCGCAATCTTGTATGGGTGTGGGTCCCGAAATTGCCTATATCTACTTCAGAGTCAGCAACTTAATCATTTTATTTAATCTTATTCTATTATACTATGAACTGATCGATATTATTGATAAGTTGCCCACAACTAACTGTTATTACGTCTATTACGGGTTATCTTGTCCAACACGTTCTGCCAAAAGTTGTCACGGGGATTATGTTCTCTTAGTTCCGGAGCTTGCTGAAGAGCCGGAGGTTGAAAGCTGCGGTGGTGCAGATTCGGGCGGGTTTGGTGTGGATACGCATGGTTGGCAGCCCTATTTTTACATCAAGCTGCGCTTGATTGCGGCGCTACAGCGAGCGCCGGCTACGGATTTGGTAGGTTCAGCGAGCGACTCTACTTCAGCAGCACCAGCCTCTTCGTTTCCTGATAATCTTCACATTTCAAGCTGTAAAGATAGACACCTGCTGGAAGGTTTTCCCCGGAGAAGTTGATCTCATGCAAACCGGAGCTCAGTTTATAGCTGGCGACCTTTTGGCCACGCAGGTTATAGATGCTCAGGGTGCCTGTTGACCGTTCCGGGATGTCTGCCTTGATCGTTGTGCTGCGGCCTTTGGTAAAGGGATTGGGCCAAGCGTCATGCAATCTGGAAGCTACCTGCGGTGCCAGATCATCGTCCACCGGCGTTTCGTTTCCCAGTTTGGCGACAAAGATATTAAAAAATCCATTTGCGGTCACGGTATGGTTGCCGAAGCTGGCTACGGGCCCACACAATCCGGTCACGTAGGTATTTCCCGCTCCGTCTGGGGTCAGGCCGAAGGCAATATCGATAAGCGGCCCACCCGCTTTGACTGCCCAGAGCCAATCGCCGTTTGGGTCCAGTTTGGCGAGGAAGAGGTCAATTCCTATTTTACCTAAACTTGCCGTCAGGTTATGGTCTCCGAAGGTAGCTGAGCTCTCAAAAGCTCCGGTCACGTAGACGTTACCGGCAGCGTCCAGGGCGATGTCAATTCCCGTATCATCCAGTGCACCTCCCGCTTGGGCTGCCCAGAGCCAATTGCCGTTTTGGTCCAGCTTGGCGACGAAGATGTCGCAATAGTCATCATCATCATTATCTCCGCTTGCCGTCAGGGTATGGTTTCCGAAATAAGCTGTGCCACAAAAATCCCCTGTTACATAGGCGTTTCCCGCAGCGTCCAGGGCGATGCTTGATCCGTTTTCCCAAAGAATTCCTCCCGCTTTGGTCGCCCAAAGCCAGTCGCCATTTTGATTCATCTTGGCGACAAAGACGTCGCGAGAGGTAATATCTTCTCCGGTTGCTGTCAGGGTATAATCGCCGAAAGTGGCTGTGATTTCGAAAGTTCCGGTCACGTAGATGTTTCCGCTACCATCCAGGGCGATGCTTTGTCCCCAGTCATCCCAAGTTCCGCCTCCACTTACCGCCCAGAGCCATTCGCCGGAGGGATTAAACTTGGCGACGAAGATATCTTTTTCATACCATTCACCTCCGGTTGCCGTCAGAGCATGGTTGCCGAAAGTGGCTGTACCTTCATAATCCCCGATCACGTAGCCGTTACCCGCGGCATCAATGGCAATGCTGTTTCCATAGTCATCGTGGGAACCACCCGCTTTGATAGCCCAGAGCCAGTTTCCATCTGCATCCAGCTTGGCGACAAAGATGTCACAATAGTCATCGTCATATACGTTTGCCGTCAGGGTATGTGTGCCGAAATTGGCTATGCCTCCAAACTGTCCGGTCACGTAGATGTTTCCGCTACCATCCAGGGCGATGCCGGACGCCATATCATCAAAGAAGCCACCCGCCCGGACTGCCCAGAGCCAGTTTCCGGCAGGGTCCAGTTTGGCGACGAAGATATCGCCGTATATATCACCTCCGAGCGAGGTCAGGATATGGCTGCCGAAGGTGATTAAGCCATCAAAGGTTCCGCAAATATACTGGTTGCCTTGGTTGTCGATGGCTATGGAGGAGCCAGCATACAAGGCCTCTTCGTCTGTCCCGCTCGCCACGGTTGCCCACTGCCATTGAGGCGCCTGGGCCGGCAAAAGCGCCGCTCCGCAGAGCAATACAAGACACAAGATCAAACTCTTCATCGTTTTCATCGTTCCTCTCGAAGATAGTTAGTTTATTCGCGTGCACGGTGCGTTGTTTTACATTATTTGTCAAGCACAATATATTGCAATATATTGCTAACTTCATGGATCATATATGATTGCGGCGGATATATCTGAGCCTCAGTATGCTGGTGACGTCGCCCATACTGCCAAATCGAATATGAGCCGGAACCTGTCATTCCCGGCAAGTCGTCGCCATGATTCCCACTTTTACATTGACAAATTACCCTCATCCTTAGGATTGATCATGAGTAAACAGGTAGCGGTTCAAAGCCTTACAGCCACTGCCACAGGAAAAGACAAGACAAGAGCCATGTTTGCAGCCATATTTATGTTCGTAATGTTGGGTGTGGCCATCATTTGGTGGCACTGGGGCCTTTTGCGGCACGATTTAGTGGCCATGATTCTGCTCTTCGTCCTGGTTTTTGCCGGCATTGTCCCCTCTTCGCGTGCATTCATCGGCTTTTCGCATCCCGCGGTGATCATGTTGGTTTCCGCGTTTATCATCAGCAGGTCTTTCCAGGAGAGCGGCATTTTTGATTACCTGGGCGAACGCCTGGACAGGATGAGCTCCGATCCTCTGAATCTGATCCTGGTTTTATCGCTGATTGCCATGGTTTCTTCGGCTTTTCTCTCCTCCTATATCACCGTGATGCTGCTCATGCCTGTGGCCCTGCATTTATCCGGCAAAAGGGGTATCCATGCCTCGCGCGTGCTTTTACCCGTCGCCTTTTCCGCCATCTTGGGCAGCACGATCACCATGATCGGCTCGGTGCCCAATATCTTCGTATCCTGCTTGCAGCCGGGGTGTCTGGGCATCTTCACTTTTGCGCCCACAAACCTGCCCATTGCCCTGATCGGTGTGCTCTTTCTGGGGCTGGTGGCGGGGCATTTGCTGCATAAAAGTAATCGCAAAGACAAGCGTGATGAGGATATCAACATCGAGGATTATATCACGGAAGTGAAGGTGCTGAAAGAGTCGCGCCTGGCGGGCTCCACACTGCGGCGCATCATGCAAAATGCGGATTATGAGGTGACGGTGATCGCCCTGGTGCGTGAAAAGCTGAAGATGGACGTGATCGACCCCGATGAAGAGCTGCTTCCGGACGATATTTTGATCATTGAGGCGGATAGCGCAAACCTGAAAACCTTTATGAATTACACCAATGCCAAGCTGATGGGAGGACGCAAGTTTCGCAAGGATCTGACCGGGGCGCGCAACATCTCCATGCGTGAAGTGGTGGTGCTCAAAGACTCTATTTTAGCGGGTAAAACTGCAGCGGGGATCAATATCCGCAGTCGCTTTGGCATCAATCTCTTGGCCATCTCCCGCGGACAGCGCCAGAGCATTCACCGTCTGGCCAAAAGCAAGATCAAGCGGGGCGACGTTCTGCTCATCCAGGGCCGCACGCAGATCTTGGACGAAGTTACTCACGCCATGGGCTGCATGGCTCTCAAACCTCGGGGTATCAAGGAGAAAGACGCTCTCAGGGCCACGCTCAGTATAGTGGCGCTCACTGCCGCCTTGATTTTGATGGGGCTGAAGGTTGTCAGTCCGCCCTTTGCCCTGGCTTCTGCTGCGCTGCTTCTGGCTTTGTGCCGCACGGTTTCGCCTTACGAGCTGATGCGCAGCATAGATTGGAGCCTGGTGATACTATTGGCGGCGATGATCCCGGTGGGCGAGGCATTCAGATCAAGCGGTGCGGCAGAGATATTGGTGAATGCCTTCAGCGGCATAGGGGCTCATGCGCCGCTTTGGCTGAGATTGGGCATCCTGATGGGATTTTCCATGCTGCTTTCAAATATTATCCACAATGTGCCGGCCACCATTTTGATGGCGGCGATTGCCCTGCAGATGGCGGCCGGGAATATCGCAGACTCGCGTATCTTCCTGACGGGAGTGGCTTTGAGCTGCACGGCAAACTTTATGAGCGTCGAAAGGCAGCCCGTGAATACGCTGGTGAAGAGCGCGGGCGGCTATCAAAACCTGGATTATATCAAAGTGGGGCTGGTGTTGCAGATATTGGTGCTGGTTTTGGGCGTGGTGATGCTGGCTGTGATAAAATAAGCGCAGCAACCAAACAAGTCAGCTGCTGCGCTCGATCTATTTAAAAGAGAATCTCTTGCTGCGTCCTACAAATATGGGAGGTGAAGTATGAGATGCAGGCTTTATTCTCTCGCTTGATTTATCAAGAGGCCCTGATCATAATCCAGCTCAAGCGGTGCATCGGGCTGGATCTTGCCGCCTAAGAGGGCCTTGGCCAGCTCGTCTTCTATCTCTTTTTGGATCAGACGCTTGAGCGGGCGGGCACCGAATTGCGGATCGAATCCCGCTTCTGCGATGTAATCTGCCAGCCTGTCTGTCCAGGTCAGCTCTATACCCTTGGGCAGCAATCTGTTGGCCAGTACGCCGAGTTGGATATCCACGATGGCGCGGATGTTTTCCTTGCTGAGGCGGTGGAAGATGATGATGTCGTCCAGTCGGTTGAGAAACTCGGGTCTGAAGTAGCGCTTCAGCTCCTCCATCAGCTGAGGTCTGAGGGCGTCAAGTTCTTCATCCTGAGCATCATAGATCATCTGCGAGCCGATGTTTGAGGTTAGGATAATCACGCTGTGGCGAAAGTCCACGGTGCGTCCTTTACCATCCGTGAGCCTGCCGTCGTCCAGGATTTGCAGGAGGATATTAAATACGTCGGGATGCGCCTTTTCGATCTCGTCGAAGAGGATGACGCTGTAGGGACGGCGGCGCACGCCTTCGGTGAGGTAACCGCCCTCATCGTAGCCCACGTAGCCCGGAGGCGCACCGATGAGACGCGAGACGGAGTGCTTTTCCATGAATTCGCTCATATCCAGCCGGATCATGGCCTTTTCGCTATCGAAGAGATAGGCAGCCAGGGTGCGAGCCAGCTCCGTCTTTCCCACGCCGGTGGGGCCCAGGAAGATGAAGGAGCCGATGGGGCGTCTCTCATCTGCCAGACCGCTGCGCGAGCGACGGATGGCGTTGGAAAGAGCGGCGATGCCTTCTTTTTGGCCCACTACTCTTTCGGCCAAGGTTTCTTCCAGTTTGAGCAGCTTGGCCATCTCGCTCTGCATCAGCTTGGTAACGGGGATATTTGTCCACTTGGCAACCACTTGCGCCACCATTTCCTCGTCTACCTGTTCCTTGATCATGCGCTCTTCGCCTTCGCTGCGCCTGGCGATGAGCTCTTCCAGCTTCTTTTCCTGTTCCTTGATCAGGCCATAGCGGATCTTGGAGGTGGTTTCATAGTCGCCGGCACGCTCGGCCTGCTCGGCACGGCCTTTGAGGCTGTCCAGTTCGGCGCGGATAGCGCGCTCCTCTTCCACCTGCTTGCGCTCGTTTTCCCATTTGAGACGCAGAGTATCGCGTCTTTCCCGGGCCACGCTCATTTCGGCATTGATCTTTTCCAGGCGTGAGGCGGAAAGGGCGTCTGTCTCCTTGGAGAGCGAGAGCTTTTCGATCTCCAACTGACGCAGTTTGCGCTCCACTTCGTCCAGCTCTTCCGGCAGCGAATCTATCTCCATACGCAGCTGCGCACAGGCTTCGTCCATCAGGTCTATCGCCTTGTCCGGCAAGAATCTATCCGAGATATAGCGATCGCTGAGCACGGCTGCGGAAACCAGGGCGCCGTCTGAGATTTGAACGCCGTGGTGCACCTCGTATTTCTCGCGGATGCCGCGCAGGATGGAGATGGTGTCGTCCACATTGGGCTCATCCACCATCACGGGCTGGAAACGTCGCGCCAGAGCGGGGTCTTTCTCGATGTATTTGCGGTATTCGTCAATGGTTGTGGCGCCCAGGCAGTGCAGGGTTCCACGTGCCAAGGCGGGCTTGAGCATATTGGAGGCATCCACGCTGCCTTCTGCGGCTCCGGCGCCCACCACGGTGTGGATCTCGTCGATGAAGAGGATTACGCGTCCCTCGCTCTTTTCCACCTCGCTGAGCACGGCTTTGAGCCTTTCTTCAAATTCGCCGCGGAACTTGGCTCCGGCCACCAAAGCGGCCATATCCAGCTCCACAATCTCTTTATTCTTGAGGTTTTCCGGAACGTCCTGGGCCACGACACGCCGTGCCAAACCTTCCACGATGGCCGTCTTGCCCACACCGGCCTCACCGATCAGTATGGGGTTGTTTTTCCGGCGGCGGGAAAGTATCTGAATGCTGCGCCTGATCTCCTCGTCACGACCAATCACGGGGTCAAGCTTCTCCTGACGCGCCAAAGCGGTGAGGTTGCGGGCATACTTTTCCAGAGCTTGAAATTTGGATTCCGGATCGCTGTCCGTGATGCGCTGGTTGCCGCGCAATTCCTTGAGCACCTTGAGCAGGTCGTCGGCGGTTATCCCAACCGATTTCAATACGTTAGCCGCCGAGCCGCCCTTGTGTGCGAGCGCCATCAGCAGGTGTTCCACGCTGATGTATTCGTCTCGAAACTTGGCCGCTTCTTTCTCGGCCTGGTTGAGTGTATCCAATACCTCTTTGGAGAGATAGCTCTGCGCACCGCTTACGCGTGGCAGCTTGGCCATTTCGGCTTCCAGAAGCTGCTGCAGCTGCGCCGGCTGGATCTCCAGCTTTTGCAAAATGGGCAAAACCAGGGTATCGGTTTGTTGTAACATAGCCTCCAGAAGATGCAGGTTTCTGATCTCCTGATGGCCTCGCTGGGAAGCTGCCGCTTGCATGGCTTGCAGCGCTTCCTGGCTTTTGAGTGTAAATCTTTCTAAGTTCATCCATTCCTCCTAAGGGAAAGTTAATATCTTTATTTACCCATAATTTAAGCGTTATTTATCATAAGGCAAGCGAAAATTAGCAGTCTCGGAGAGAAAGTGCTAATTCTTTAAGAAGAGTCGGTTCAGCGACCGACATCACCAAAAGCATTGACATGAAACCCGCTGCCCTTTCTTTGGTTATGTAAACATAAATCAGTGAGGAAATCATGGACGATAAGAAAGTAATCTACAATATGAGCGGTGTGAGCAAGGTTGTGGACGGCAACCGCTACATCCTCAAGGACATCTGGCTGGGCTATTATTATGGCGCCAAGATCGGCGTGGTGGGGCTCAACGGCTCCGGCAAAAGCACGCTGCTCAAGATCATGGCCGGTCTCGATACCGACTTCATCGGCCAAGTGGCGATCAGCAAAGGCTACACAATCGGCTATCTGGAACAGGATCCCGTTTTGGACGATGACAAGACGGTGTTGGAAGTGGTGCAGGAAGGCGTAGCGGAAACGATCGAGCTGATGAGGCGCTTCGATGAGATCAATATGAAGTTTGCCGAGCCCATGGATGACGAGGAGATGAACAAGCTCCTGGAGGAGCAGGGCAGGGTGCAGGACGAGCTGGACGCCCGCAATGCCTGGGACCTGGATAGCCGGCTGGAACTGGCTATGGATGCGCTGCGCTGTCCTCCCTCAGACTTGCCTGTGAAGGTGATTTCCGGCGGAGAAAGGCGCCGCGTCGCCCTGTGTAGATTGCTGTTGCAGGAGCCGGACATCCTGCTGCTGGACGAGCCTACAAACCATCTGGACGCCGAGACGGTGCTCTGGTTGGAGCGGCATCTGAAGCAGTATAAAGGCACTGTGATCGCCATCACTCACGATAGATACTTTCTGGACAACGTAGCGGGCTGGATTTTGGAGCTGGATCGCGGCGAAGGCATCCCCTACGAAGGCAACTATTCCAGCTGGTTGGAGCAGAAGCAGGAGCGCCTGGCGCGTGAAGGCAAGAGCGAAAGCCGCCGTCAGAGAGCGCTGGCAGATGAGCTGGAGTGGATCCGCTCAAGCCCCAAGGCCCGTCAAGCCAAGAGCAAAGCCAGGATCAAGCGCTTTGAAGAGCTTTCCAAGATCGAGTATAAAAAGGAAAACGTCACGGATGCCATCATCATCCCGCCCGGGCCCAGACTGGGCACGCAGGTGATCAAAGCGGAGAATATCAGCAAGGCTTTTGACGATAAGCTGCTCTACGACGACCTCAGCTTCACGCTTCCCGCAGGTGGAATCGCCGGCATCATCGGCCCCAACGGCGCCGGTAAAACCACGCTCTTTGAGCTGATTATGGGCATCCAGAGTCCCGATGGCGGCAGCATCAACATCGGCGAAACCGTGAAAATCTCCTACGTAGACCAAAAACGCATGATGGATATGGACAAAACCATCCTGGAGCTGATTGCGGATGGACGTGACGTGCTGAAGGTGGGCGATAGGGAGATCAACGCCCGTGAGTATATCAGCAAGTTCAACTTTGGCAAAAACGAGCACACCAAGCCGCTCAACCTCCTCAGCGGCGGCGAGAAAAACCGCGCTTATCTGGCGCTCACCCTCCAATCCGGCGGCAATGTGCTGCTGCTGGACGAACCCACCAACGACCTGGACGTCTACACCATTCACGCCCTGGAAGAAGCGCTGCTGGAATTTCCCGGTTCTGCAATGGTGATCAGCCACGATCGCTACTTCCTGGACCGCGTCTGCACGCATATCCTCGCCTTTGAGGGAGAGAGCAGCTACAGGTGGTTTGAAGGCAACTTCAGCGATTATGAGGAGGATAAGATAGCGCGTTTGGGCGAAAGTGCGGCGATTCCGAAGAGGATAACCTATCGGAGGTTGACCAGGTAGGGGCGACTTCGTCGCAGTTGTGAGTAGTGAGTAGTGAGTTGTGAGCGGCTGCGCAAGCAGTTGAGATACAGGTGGTTGCGGTGTATATTAAGGTAGTGGTGGAGTGGGGTGGCGAGCTGCGCTCGCAGTAGTGAGTAGTGAGTTGTGAGTTGTGAGTGCTGGCGCAAGTGGTGGGGATTGATACCAAGACTATCAGAAAGCGAGATCACGGGTAGAAGATAAAAGTCCACGAATTACACCAATTAACACGAATTATGGGGCTCGCTACCGCTGGCTTGTCTTTCCCCGGGGCTTTCCACGGGCAGGACTCAGGTAAGTATTTTCCGCAATTGGAATGAATTATGCATCCAAATAGCCTGTAAGTTTTTCGCCTTTACCAGCTTGGTTTTCCGGCGTTGCCGGATTTTATAGATCGAAACCGCAAGGCTGTTTCCTGCCTTGCACGAGAGAATTATAACAAATATGAGCAATCCGAAGGAGAGAACGATGAAACGGTTGTTAATTTTGATGGCACTGACGGTGCTTGGACTCTTTGTGAGCCTGGGTGCAACCACGGTTAATGTGGGTGCGTTTACAGGTATGGATCTCAGCTTACCAAATAGTACGCATGATCAGATCAACAGCCAAAGAGAAGCCTCCCGCAATGATTATCCTTATGCTCCTGCGTATACGAATGCACAAGTAAATGACTCCGGCAGCGGTGTATTCATCTATTGGCCGAGTCCAAACCCCGACATTAGGGAAGTACGAAGCAGCTTCGAAGAGCCAAACTTCCCTCCCCCGGGATGGTTTATTATCAACAACGATGACGGCTTGCCCTATCCTGATGTCTATCCCACCTGGAAAAGAGTGGGAGTTGTCGATGCAGGCGATCACAATATCGTCCCCCCAGATGATCTCTACCAAGTTGGCATAAGTTCCAATGACGACTTCTACCCTTTGGATGAATGGCTGATCACGCCGTTATTCTACTGCCCCTACGGGACAGATATGTCCTTTGCCAGCTCTGCCCAGGTCGGTTCCAGTGATGATATTAAACTGTTTGTGAAAGCATCCTCCAATGGCGGCGCTTCCTGGACGGTGATCTGGGATGCTGCCTATAATCAGGATGGTGTGGGCTTTTTCACGTGCTATGGCTTAGACATGAGTGGTTTTTGGGAAACCCAGGTCAGGCTGGCATTCCACGTCTCAAATATCAGTGAAAACCAAGGCGCAAGTTATATGTGGCATATAGACGATGTCCGCAGATACGATGGTCCCACTCCACCGCTTTACCCGGATGATCTGTCCACTATACCCATGGAAACGAGCTCTCGCTTGGAGGCAGACAAAAGCCGGATATATCCAGCAAGTTACAAGGTTTATAGGATACGAGTTGGTCAAGAGCAGTATTTTTACAATTGGGTCAGCCTGAGTCAATGCGCCCTTGGCAACTCCTTCACGGATTCCGCGTGGGAATCATTGCCGGATGGGGACTACCGCTGGGCCGTCATGACCGTCTATTCCAGTGGTCTTACCTCCATGCCCGTCCTCTCAAACGTCATCAATAAAGGTATGCCAATGGGAATAATAAAAGGCAGAGTTGTGAACGAGAGCCAACTTCCCGTAGCAGATGCAACCGTGTCCTGCGGAACAACCTCCACTACCACAGACCGTCTGGGATTCTACCAGTTGGATGTTCCCGCCGGTTATGACACAGTGAGTTTCTCTGCTGTGGGCTATGAAACAGTAGTCGAGTCAGATATAAGGGTATATCGCAATCGAACTGCCACTGTAAACGTTATTTTACCCAAGGTGGTGTCCGTTGACGACCCCCAAAACCCGGTGCCGGCTACCGCCCTGAAAGGCAACTATCCCAACCCCTTCAATCCTGTTACCACCATCAGTTACAGCGTGAAGGAGGCCGGCAGGGTGAAGCTGGAAATCTACAATATCAAGGGTCAAAAAGTGCGCAGCTTGGTGGACGAGAACCACGCTGCCGGACACTATAAACAGGTCTTTGATGCCAGAGACAACCGCGGACGCAGTCTCTCCAGCGGCGTGTATCTGATCAGGATGATTGCGCCCGGCTATCAAAAGGTCTCCAAGATGATGCTGATGCAATAGCTCGCTTCAGCCGCCCCTTGCTACCGCCGGACATAGGTAAAAGAATGTTAATTATCGTTTATAAACGGAGCAAGATATGGACTCTTCTTGCTGATAACTCTTATAACAGTAGCTATATACAAGGCCGGCAGGCTTCTTCTGCCGGCTTCTTTATGCCTCAAGAAAGTGTTGACAGCTGTGTGCATTTGAAAAACAATGCGTCCTTGGTCCTCATCAATAAAATAGGAGATTTATTATGAATCGAATCGCTATTCGTGCGCAAGCCAGAGAGTTGCTTGCCGGCAGGTGGAACATATTTGCCCTCATCTGGTTTGTCTACGTTCTTATTGAGGGTGCTGCCGCTTCTTTGCCTGGGAGCAGCCTTCTCATTATGGGGCCTTTTGCCCTGGGGCTCACCATCATATCGCTGCGGGTGGTTCGCCGGGAAGGCATCAACGTGGAGATGCTTTTTGAGGGTTTCAGAGATTTTGCCCGGAGCCTGGTGGCCAGTTTGTTGATAATGCTCTTTGTGGCTCTCTGGTCTTTGCTCCTGATCATTCCCGGCATCATCGCTGCGCTCTCTTATTCCATGACCTTTTACATCCTGGCGGATAATCCCGATCTTACGGCAAGTGAAGCCATTACCAAGAGTAAAATCATGATGTTCGGCCACAAGACGGAGCTTTTTTGGCTCTATCTCTCCTTCATTGGTTGGGCAATTTTGTGCCTTCTCACCGCCGGGATAGGCTTCTTTTGGCTCTTGCCCTATATCTACACATCTACTGCCATCTTTTACGAGAACATCAAAGAAGAGGCCGAGATTATCATCCCCTAAGCCGGATAAGTTTTAAAGCATTTGGAATGCTCTGCCAATTCAGAGCTAAGCTATTGTATTGAAGCAGTTAGCGGCTTCGGGATTTGCCCGCTATAAAAAAAGGTGTTGACAAAATCTGCCGCTGCAAAGACCTTGTCCTCACCAATGCGTTCCGGAATAGCTCAGCGGTAGAGCGGGTGGCTGTTAACCACTAGGCCGGGGGTTCAAATCCCTCTTCCGGAGCCATTTTTTGCTCACAAGTCTTCTATGATAAACAAGCCTGGCAGATAAAGCCGGGCTTGTTTTTTATGGGCTCATGTTCAATTAGAGTGGGTGGGTGTGACGGGACAAGATCGCAGTTGCCGTTTATTGATAGAAAAAACCTCCCCTTAAGGGCCGGAAATTGTTTTCAAAAAACCAATACTCACATCAACCTTTGACTTTTGACCCTGCTTTTCCCACCCTCGGATCTCCTCGGCGCTCAAATGCGTAACTCTTGGGTTTTCTATGGGTTACTTGTGGATCCCAAAGGAGACCCACAGGAGCCCCTAAGGGAGGCCGCATGAAATCGACGTTTTAGAGGGCGGATTTG
>CZCA01000245.1_pt1 | contig 69843 bp, 50 predicted proteins | sample 591981 | NCBI WGS metagenome assembly CZCA01 (sample SAMEA3556810, study PRJEB10932) | anaerobic digester metagenome | reverse complement strand
GTGTAGGTGAGCCGATAGCCCGCCGGAACCGGCCCTGCGCCCGCCTGCCAGACAAAGCTAGCGCTGTCCGCCGTACGTCCGGCCGGGGCCAGGTTGATCGGCGCCAGCGGAACCGGGTTGCCGCCTACCACCGGCGTAGCGTAAGCCGCGGCCGTCGGCGCGCTGGCGTTGCCGTTGATGTCCAGCGCCGTGACGTTCACGCCGTACTGGTTGCCGTTGAAGACCGCGCCGATGCGGTAGAGCAGCTCGCCGCCCACGGTGACCAGCGCCTGGTTGCGCGGCTCGAAGCCGAGCGGGTTGACCGGGCTGAACGGACCCCACTGCACCTGGTAGGCGTAGACATCGGGCGCTGTCGACGGATTCCAGCGCACCATGATGGCGCCATCGACAGCAGCCACCGCCAGGCCGGTCGGCGCGTCCGGCGCGCGGTTGTCCACGATGCGCACCGTGCCCGGCGCCGTCAGCGTCACCACGCCGGGGAAGCGGTTGGCGTCGAAGGCGCGCTGGCGCGGCAGCCCACTGGTCACGGCAACGCAGGCATTATCCGGGATCGTCACCTTGCCTGCGGGCAGTTCGTTGACGCCGTCGTCGATCACCGCCTTGATCTGGTATTCACCCGCCAGCATGCGGCTGGTGTCCCAGGCGTAGCTGCCCATCTTTGCCGGCAGGTTGCGCACAATGGGCACGTCGATCTGCAGGTTGCCGGTGATCACGTCCGTGCGCCGGTAGGAAAGCGCCACTGTCGCCTGATCGCTCGTGTCGGCAGGCACGCTCCATGTAACGTTGTAGACGCCGTTGACCGGCTGTTCGTTTGGCGCCGCTGGCAGCAGCAGCGCGCCGCGATTGCCCGCTGTCCCCGGCTGTCCCTTGTTTGCCAGGTAGACGAACTTGAAGTGCTCGACGCCCTCGGCGCTCAGGTTGGCGATCTTTGCCTGCCATGCACCAGGCTTGGGCGACTGCACGCCGAAGATCACGTTACTGGCGCCGCTGTAGACCTGACTCTGGAAATCCGCCGCATTCTGCGCCGTGATCTCCACACCGTCGGGGTTGATCAGGCTGAGCGTGGGATTGCCCGCCTGCCAGCCCAGGCTGACCAGGATATTTTCAGCATTTGACGAGACGGTGAAGGGAATCAGCGTGACGCCGTTCACCGCCTCCGGTGCGCTCTGCACGGTCACCACGTCGCTCCTGTCCGCCCCCGCTGCCAGCACGGGCGAGGATTGCGCGCCGCCGTACTGGTCGATCAGAATGTGGTCGTCGTTGCCCAGGATGAAGTCCAGCCCTTCGTCGAAACCGTAGTAGAGACCGGCTTCGTAGCCCAGGATCGTGAAGCTGCCTTTGATGCCCCACTCGTAGCTGGTGCAACTGCTGTTGGTGCAGAACTCGCCAAATTCCAGCGCCACTGCAAAGCCGATATCGCCCGGCGGAATCACGACCGGCCCCCAGTCCACCAGCGCGCCTTCGGGAATCTGGATCGTCGCCTCGATGGCCGCGGTGAAGTGCATGGCGTTGTTGTCAGGCAGCCAGGAATAGTTGTTCCAGCCGCGCCCGCGCCACATGTGCGCTCGCACCGTGCCGGTGAGCCAGTCCTCATAGCCGCCGGTAATCTCAAAGCCGATGTCAAGCGGATTCCACGCCACCCACAGGCTGCCGTCGGCGGAGAAGACGCCGAGCAGCCGCGCGTTGCCCTTGAAGGCGAAGAGACCCTGCGTGTCGATGATGACTGTGCCCGTCGCACGCAGGATGCCGCCGGGTCCGGTCGGCTCAGTCTGAAAGCCAACCATGACTTCGATGCGCGTGCCCTCCGGGCGGATCGTCACGGCGCCGCCCAGCGCCTTGAGAAAGAGTCCGCTGGCGCCGATGGGCAGCCCGACCGGCGACTCGAACTGGAGCACAACGCTGCGCAGACCGACGCCATCCGGCGGCGCTTCACACAGCTTGAAGTTGGCCGTGATCCCCGCGTTCGGGTCGACGGTCGAGCCGATGTTGGGCATGGCGACGCGCGTCTCGCCGCGAATTACCAGCACAGGCGCGCCACCCTCTTCGCATGGTTCGTTGGTCACGCTCACGGTGGCTTTGTAGGCGTCGAAGCTAAAGCTCTGGGCAAAGCCGCTGCTAGCCGCCCCGCTGTTGATCAACGCCGGATGATCGACGCTGGCGACCGTCATCGCACCGGCGCTGCTGAAGGCGACAGTGCCAGGCTGCACGTCGGTGTGCACATCGGGCATCTCCCACACACGGTTGAGTTGCGGGTAGACTTCGCCCGGCGCACGCAGGTCGATGCAGCTTGCCGGGCACGCTACCTGCGTCGGTTCGCTGGGCACGGGAACGCCGCGCGGCAGGATCACCGCCTTGACCGGCTTGGACGCGCCGCCCAGCCGCGCATCCTGTACAACGAAAGCCTGTTCGGCGCGGATGCCGGCAAAAACGCGCGGGCTGGTCACGCCGGATTGTCCCGCCGCCGCAGTCGGTGTATCGAGCGTGAAGCTATTGCCCAGACCAACGGTCAGGCTAGCGATCTTCTCCACCTGCGCGCCTTGCGCCAGCGTGAGCGAGCGAGTGAGTGACGCCCAGCCGCCGACGTTGACCGCCCACTTTGCAGCAAAGGTCAGCGTGGCTGGCGTGTTCATGCCGGTGATGCGGCGCACGTTGGCCGTCGCTTCGTAGAGACCGGCGACCGGATAGAGCCATGGCGTCAGGCTGGTGATGTCGCCTGCCAGCACGTCGGCCTGCGGCCACGGGTTGACCAGATTGCCGTTGATCGAACCTTGTTTGACAAAGGCTGGGCCGCCCGCCGTCTGCCCCAGGAAGCTCATCGCGCCGCTGTAGACGTGGAAGTAGGCCGATGGCTTGGGCTGGCTGCCGTTGACTGCACCGCAGGTGAGCAGCAGCACGTCGCTCATGGCGTCGAACGCAATGGCGTTTGGATTGGCGCTCTTGTTCACTGCCATGCTGCCGCCGACTACAGCCACGCGCGGCGGCTGCCGGTTGCCACCGCTGGCGGGAGGGCCAAGCAGCGGCGCCGAGTACGCGCTACCTCTGCTTGTCCATGTGGCGCCGCTGACGTTCCAACCGGACTCACTCCATAACGCCATGTTGTTGGCTTCGTCGTAGGCAGTCAGACCAGACGCATTGGCGGGCCAGGCTGCGGTCGGGCAAACCACCTTCTGACACTGGCCGTTGGCGGTCGGGAACTCGCCGTCACGGCAGGAATGTACGGAGATGTCCATGCCGTACTTGATCGGCGTGCGTTGCGAAGGCGGCTGGCTGCACACCTCGTCCTGGCAGTCGGGCACAGTCCAGCTTTCGACCTGCGGTCCGTTGTAGCTCACGACCAGCGCCCATTTGCCAGCCTGCACCGGGAAGATTGGGCTGGTGAGGAGCGCCTCGCCCGTCGCCGGGTTCTGCACGATCTCCAGGAAGGCGACTTCTTCATCGGCGCCGCGGTCGCCGAGCAGGTCGCCCTGCGCGTCGCTGCGCACCAGGCGCGCCGTGAACTGTTTGGCGTATTGCTTCAGGAACGCATCGTCCCACGTGCTGTCGGTGTGGATACGAATCTTGACGCGGCTGTTGGAACCGATCGGCATTGTCAGATTCCACAAGCCAAGCGGGTTGGCGCTGTCGAAGCTGAAGGGCAGCGTCTGCGGGCCGACTTTCGGCTCGCTGCCGGTCAGGATCGTGCTGATCGTGCTCTGCTGCGGGTGGAGGCGGAGGTCGTAGGCGCTGGGCGCGGCGCCGGCCACGCCGCCGACGCGCACGAGCGTCTGCTGGTCGAAGGCGGACGCCGGCGTCCCTGCGCCGTTGAAGAGAATGTAGCCGACGTCGTTGGGCGGCGTAGTGACGCCGCGCAGCTTGAGCTTGTCGTTCTGGCTCATCAACGCCAATTCGAGTTGTCCTTGCAGCGGGCGCATGTAGGTGAAGCCGTCGCCCGGCGGTGGATACTGACCCTGCGGCTGCCCCAGCCCGCGCACAACGAGCGCCTGCCACTGCGTGTCATCGAAGGGCGGCAGCTTGTAGAGATGGTCGGCAGCGTAGTAGGGGTCGCCGACCGGAGGCGTCCCGCCGCCGCCGGGCAGGTCGAACGTTTTGACCTGGTTCAGCGTCAGCAAGTTGTCGTTGTGATAGAAAACAACCAGGCGCAGCCCACCCTGCGTGCTGGGCAGGAAGGATGGATTGTTGCTGTCATCGCTGTCCTGCGTGTTGCGCAGATCAAGGTCGCTCCAATTTGCCTTGTGCACGTCGAACATGACGACGCCGCAGAAAGGATTCTGGATGTGCGAGTTGGGCAGCAGCGTCGGCGCGCACGTCTCCAGCGTGGAGCGCAGCAGCAGCCCATGATTGGCCACGTCCGGCGCGTTTTGCGCGGTGACCATCCACTGGCTAACCTGGCCGGTGACATCCCAACGCACGCCGGTCGCCGGTGCGGTCGACTCGACGAAGGTCACGGACTGTTCATCCGGGTCGATGGGGTCGGGATTGTAGTTGAGCGGCGCACCGCTCGACCATCCGCCCAGCCACGCGTTGTCGTTGATGGCGTGCAGCGCCAGTTTCGTGCTCAAGCCGTTTTGCGCTACGGCCGGGTTGTCCTCGGCCAGGAAGAAGCCGGTCGGCTGGGCGTAGAGCCAGGCGCGGTCAACGACCGTGCCTTCGGGCATGCGTGGAATCTGGAAGCGCACCACGCCGCGCCACAAGCCGATGCGGTCGCGTCCAACCCAGATGCGGTTGTCGGACGGCGTGACCAAGTCTGGCGTGGCGAGGTTGTCCACTGCAAAGTGAGTCAGCCAGGCTTCGGTGGGGCCGCGCATCTGGAAGATCGGGTCGATGATGACCGGATAGCGGCGTTCCTCGGCGGCAAGCCAGGCCCACGGCGTGCGCACGCGCAGCTCGATCACGTCGGGCTGATCGGTGGCGCGCAGCACGTACTCGCCGGCGATGCGCGTCGTGGGGTCGTCCTGCTCGTAGGTGACCGGCGCGTGCAGAAGCATCTCCTGGCCGTCGCTGCCGACGAAGAGGAGCGAGTTGCGCGTGGCGAGAGGCGAGGTCAAGTCGGCGGCGCTGATTGCTTCGCCGTCTACGATCAGCTTCGCACCGTCGTGCAAGACTAGAGTTACGCGCAGGTCGAGGCTCGCCGGCTGCGGCTGCCAAAACCAGCGCTGCGGTCGCTGCGCCAGGCGCAGGGTGTACTCGACGCTGCCGGGCGCGCTCTGCCATTGATCTTGGATGCCCGCGTCCCAGCTTGCGGTGAAGCGCACGGTCTGGCCGTCGGCGCTGCGCGTGGCAGGCTGGCGTTCGCCGTAGCTGCGCAGGTTGGCAAGCGGGGCGCTGGCGCCGTGGCTGTCGGTTACCTCCAGCGCCTGCGGACGCCAGGTCAGCGTCACGCCGTCGCTGGAGATGCGCGCGGCGCTGGCGCGCTCCTCCACGTCGAGGCGCACACTGTTGGCGGTGTTGAGCCAGCGTCCGCCTAGTTTGCGGAAGACGGGATCGATCGGCTGCCAGGCGCCGTCAGCATCCTGATAGTGCAGCGGCGTCTGGCTCATGACCTGAGCGATTTCACCGTCGCCCAGGTCGTAGGCGGCGGTGTGTGCGCTGCGCAGCGTGGTCACTTCGGGCTGGCCCTGCAGTTCGGCGGGCAGCCACGGCGCCGGCGCGGGCGGCAGCGACTCGACGGTGGGCGCGCTCTCGACGGCGGCAGGAGGGTTGGTTGTCGTCCAGGACTGCACCTGTGACGCAGGCACGGCAGCCAGCAGCGTGTTGAGCAGCAGCGCCGTCAGCATCGCCAGCGCCGCCCACTGCTCCCGGCGCCACAGCGACGGCGATAGGGTTGGTAAGGTCAGGATTGCATTCATAGTTTGGTTCCTCCTCATGTTCTCTAGCGCAGCGACGGTAGAAATGACGTCGGCGTCAGCGGCGAGCGTTCGTGTGGACGTGGCGCAGACAGGGATTCATGGCGGTTATCGCCCGAAAAGCCGCCGGGAATGTGCGGGCGGGCAGGCAGGTAGGCTGTTGCCAGCCAATGCACAACATTGCGCCAGTGCATCAGCGTTTGTGGTTGTTTGAGTGCGAGCATGGTTGTGTTCTCCTGGTTGCTATCCATTTTCCGTCTGGCGACAGGATAGCGGGGGCGCGTCCGGAACGCGTCCGAAGGGGTGAACGGCGCATTGCTCCGATGCAGGCTGGTGTATACAATGCAGTGTCATGCTGTCTGTGTTATTTGTGCTAAAATGCATACGCACATATGAATGCAGGTTTGTAAGAAAGAGGTCGCCATGTCGGTACACTTGCAGTATGTTTCGGACGAGCAGGGGAATGCCGTCGGCGTCATTGTGCCGATCGAACTTTGGCGCAAAATTGAAGCGGAAGGGCTTCCTCTCAACAAAGAAGATGTCGAATTGGCTGCAACCAATTGGATGCAGACTGTCGATCTCCAGGCGTTTACGGAGGCGGCTGGGAGTTGGCAGGATGTTGACATCGCCTCCTTTATGCACGCTGTGCGCGAGCAGCGTGACCAATCCTATCGGCCAGCAGTTGAACTATGAACTATCTGGTTGATACAGACTGGATCGTGGATTATCTGAAGGGGCGAACAACCGTTGTGGAGCGCCTGCGCATGTTAGCGCCAGATGGACTCGCCGTGAGCTTGATCTCATACGGTGAAATCTATGAAGGAATCTACTTTGGACGCAACCCAGAGCAACACGAATCTGGCTTTCGTAACTTTCTGCGGGGCGTTATGCTGTTGCCTCTTGACCGAGCCATCATGCGTCGATTTGCACGGGTGCGCGGCGACTTGCGCAGGAAAGGGCTATTGATAGGCGATCCAGATTTACTGATTGCAGCTACAGCTCTTCACTACGATCTCACTTTGCTGACTCACAATGCTCTTCATTTTCGCCGCATAACAGGGTTGCGCATGGAAGACAATGCCTCAGAGTTATAGGAAGGCGGCAGCTTATTGTTTGAGGCTATCCGTGTTCAGTTTGGAATTTGGCGTTGCCGCTTACCGACACGAAGATTCCAATCGACATTGTCGATGTTCCCCACTACCGAAAAGCCATGCTGCATATCCATCTCTTCGGCCCCCTGCGCCTGGAATACAACGACGCTCCCTACCGCTTCGCCGCGCTGCCCAAGACGCTGCCGCTGTTCGCCTACCTGTTGCTCCACCGCACGGCCCCGCTGCCCCGTTCCACTGTCGCCTTCACCCTCTGGCCCGACCTCGACGAGGAGAGCGCACGCAGCAACCTGCGCCGTCATCTCTATGAGCTGCGTCGCGCCCTGCCGCCTGCATCCAACGATCTTCCCTGGGTCAACGTAGACAGCACGACCGTGCAGTGGAATCCGGCTGCACCTTGCTGGCTCGATGTGGCCGCGTTCGAGGACGCCTGCCACACACCGGACAAGCTGGCTGAGGTCATCGAACTGTACCAGGGCGACCTGCTCCCCACTGTCGATGAGGATTGGCTGATCTTTGCGCGCGAGCGACTGCGCACAGCCTTTCTGACCGCGCTGGCACAGTTGATTGAGCAGCGCCGCTCAGCCAGTGACTACGTGGGCGCGATTGACGCCGCCGCAACCTTGCTCCGTCACGAGCCACTGCGGGAGGACATTGTGCGCACGCTGATGACCCTGCGCGCTGACAGCGGCGACCTGCCCGGCGCGCTGCTCGAATATCGCCGCTTCGAGCAGGAATTGCGCCGCGAACTTGACGCGCCGCCGACTGCCGAGACCAGCGCCCACTACGACGCCCTGGCGCGGCGGGCGGTGACGCAGGATGCGCTGCGCCCCCCGGCTGAACCTGCGCCCGCAGGCGGGGCGCCGCTGGTGAACGCAATTGTCACCCCCATGCCCCGTCACAACCTGCCTGCACAATTGACCAGCTTTGTCGGTCGCGGCCAGGAACTTGCCGACATCCGCGTCTTGCTGGGGCGCAGTCAGGCGCCGGTGCGGCTGCTGACGCTGGTGGGGCCGGGTGGCAGCGGCAAGACGCGCTTGGCGCTCGAAGCTGCTGTCCGCGTGCTGGAGGAGGACATCTTCCCTGACGGCGTCTTCTTTGCGCCGTTGGCTGCGCTCACTGATCCTGGCGAGGTGGTGGGCGCGCTGTCTGTTGCGTTGAACGTCGCCGAGCAGGGCAGCAGTGCGCTCAAAGATCGGTTGCTGGCGCACCTGCAAACACGTCGGCTGCTGTTGGTGCTGGATAACTTCGAGCACGTCGATGCCGCCGCGCCGCTCGTCGCCGAGTTGCTGGCCACTGCACCGGGGCTGGCTTGCCTGGTCACCAGCCGCGTGGCGCTGCGCATCTACGGCGAGCAGGAGTATCCTGTTGCGCCGCTGCCGCTGCCCGATCTCGATGATCTGCCAGCTTACGAACGACTGGCGCACATCCCTTCCGTCGAGCTTTTCATCATCCGCAGCCGCGCCGTCAATCCGACCTACATGCTGCGCCCGGAGGATGCCGCCACCATCGCCGAAATCTGCGTCCGGCTCGACGGGCTGCCGCTGGCGATTGAGTTGGCGGCGGCGCGCAGCAAACTCTATTCGCCGGCGGCGCTGCTGGCGCGTCTCAGCAACCGGCTGGCCTTTCTGGAGAACCGCGCCCGCGACGCCGAACAGCGTCATCAGACCTTGCGGGCGACGCTGGATTGGAGCTACCGGCTGATGGGCGCCGCCGAACAAAAGCTGCTGGCGCGGCTTGCCGTCTTTGCGCGCAGCTTTACAGCCGAAGCCGCCGAAACCGTCTGCGGTGACGCAGCATTCGACGTATTGGACGCACTTGGCGCCCTGTGCGACCACAGCCTATTGCAGCCGACGCAGACGGAGCACGGCGTGCGTTTCATCATGTTGACGACTGTGCATGAATACGCCGACCACTTGCTCGACCCCGCCGAGCGCGCGGCGCTGCTACAGCGTCATGCGGCCTATTACGATGCGTTTGCGCAGCAAGCCGGGCGTCAGATCTATGGCGCACAGCAAATGGTGTGGATCGCGGCGCTGAGAGAGGAAGAAGATAATCTGCGCGTTGCCCTGCGTTGGTCGTTCACCGCTGGCGTCGACGCAGTGCGTGCGCAGTGTGGAATGCGAATTGCGCGCGGACTGGCGCGCTTCTGGCAGATCAGCGGGCGCGTCACGGAGGGACGCAGCTGGTTCGAGCAGGCTGTCACCATGCTCGACGCTGTCCCGACAGCTGAACAGGTGGAAGTCCTGGGGCAGGCTGGTCTCTTTGCGCAGTTACAGGGCGATCACACCGCCGCGCTGGAGTTCCATGAGCGCGCGCTAACTCTGGCGCGCACCACTGGCGACGCTGCACTGCTGGCATCTGCCCTCTATACGCTTGGCTCTACATACGGGCGCGCTGGGGATGCTCCCCGCGCCGCCGATTTCCTTGACCAATGCCTGACGCTGCGACGCCAGCTTGCTCCTGGCGCCGTCACCGATGCACAGATGGCGTTGACGCTCAATAATCTGGCCGTCGCCTACGTAAACTCAGGCAGGTTGGAGGAGGCGGAGGCGCTCTACACCGAAAGCCTGGCGATCAAGCGCCGTAACCATGACCAGTTCGGCATCGCATCTACGCTTGTCAATCTGGGCGACCTGGCGCTGCGGCGCGGAGATTATGACCGCTCTGCTCAGTTGACACAGGAGAGCCTCCAATTGCGCGTTGCCCTCGACGACCAACTTGGCATCGCCAGGGTGCTGGATCACACTGCGGAGTTGGCGACGCTGCGCAGGGAGCATGAGCGCGCTGCTACGCTCTTTGCCGCCGCCACCGCGGCTTTCGCCCGCCTGCACGCGCGTCGCAACGCCCATGTCGCCATCGAAGTAGAAGCGTATCTCGCGTCGATCCAGGAAAATCTGACGCCGGAGAGCTATCAGCGGGCGGTGCAGATTGGGGAGCGGATGACACTCGACGAAGCCGTGCGCTTTGCGCTGAGCATCATATAATCCCAGGCTTCACCAGATTCTCTAGCTCTGGCAGCAGCCGCACACTTTCCTGTTCATTAGGATCGGTGCGCGACAACACCGCGACTGCTTCCGTGTCTGGGGAGGGGTTGTAAGGCAGGTGCGGCACGCCAGCCGGAATATAGAGGAACTCGCCAGCTTGCATTTGCAGATGATACTCCAGATTGGGTCCGTACCACATCGCCGCCTGACCGGAGATCAGATAAATCGCTGTCTCGTGATGCTCGTGTAAATGCGCTTTGGCGCGTGCACCAGGCGGCATTTTCAGCAGGTGCATACAGATCGCCTGTGACCCGACATTTTGCGCCGAGACGCCGGCAAAGTAGTTGAGTCCCTGCAGCCCGGCGTAGGTCGTTTCCGGTCGCACGAGCGGGCAGAGGTCGGCGCCAGCGTGCATGACAGGCGGATGACCGGTCAGCCACGTCTTGATCTCGGCGGCGTGTTCGGCAAAGTGTTCAGCAGTTTCGGCGTAGATATGGTCAAAGGCGGTGTGCGTATCATCGCCGATAACCGCCTGGCTGCGCGCCGGATCAAAAATGTCGGCTTCGCTGAGCTGCTCAATTGCCGCCAGGGCGCGACGATGGACATCCTCAAAGTCAAACCAGATCACTTCCCATGATTGGCTTTGGTGCTGCGCCAGCACACGCGCGTTGATGGCATCCACCTCCATGTCGATTTCGTAGGGTAGGCTGGCGACGTCGCGGCCGGCGGCGGCTGCCTCTAGCCGATCGAGCAGATAACGCTCCCAGAAGGTGATGTGCGCCAACAAGTCTTTGACGCTCAACCCCGACGGCAGTGGCTCCTCACGGCGGTCAACGGGCACGGCGTCAATGGCTGACAACAACGCAGCGCGCGTCGTCTGGAGCGTGTGCAATAAGTCGGAGCGGGTGGTTGGTCGTGTATGCATGGCTTGCTCCGTTGGGTCACAAAAAGAAGGTAGCGGCTCTGAACCGATTAGCTACAGGTCACTTGTTGCGCTGCTGTGGCGCCAACCCGAAAGGCCTCGTACGCATTCTGGCAGGGATTTCCCCACACTGCCCACAGTTCGCGGGTTGCGGGCGACATAATGCAGGCTCCGGAACTTTCCACATCGTAGCCTGGTTGGACATGGGCGCAGACCGACAACGCATCGCCTTCATGATAGCGGGTCAACGCCATCAAGGTGTCGATGGTGATGCGCCCGACCTGCTCCGTCAGGAAGTGACTGGCCTGATCGTGGCGCGCCAGCGTGCTTTCCTGAGAAATGTTCTTACGCGGGCGTTCGACGTCGATCATTGCCTGGATCAGGCAATGGTTGGTATGGGCGTAGACGCCTGTCACGGGGATGACGTGGGCACGCGTCGCCATGTGTTCGACATTGTAGCCACGCTGCGCACCGGTCGCATCCGGTCCCAATAACAGATAGTTGTGCGCGCCGGAAAGATGCGCGGCCTGCAGTACGGCGAGCGCATCCTCAACAGTGCGCTGCGCCAACATCTTGCGCACCACGTAAACCCAGTGGACGCCCGGTCTTCCGTCGGCAGCGAGCAGGTTGTTGATGCCGACCGCTACACCGTGTTCGTTCATGCCGATCATGCCGACGCAGCCGGTGATGGTGAAGGTCATCAGTGCTGGGCTTGCCTGTGGACGCAGGTCGAGCATCAGCACATAGGGCGTAGCGGTGCTATGCATGTCCCATGTCTGTCCCAGGTAGGCGCGCCCGTCCGCCGACGCCGACGGCTCCACGATGAAGGCGGTGCAGTCGCTGACGTCGCTGGGGAGTGCGCCATAGGTGCGTGCATGCCCTAGCGCGGCGGGGTTAGCGATGATGTCCACGAAATCGGTGAAGCCGTTCATGATCACCAGCTCGTTGACGCCGAGACCGGTGGCGTCGGCCATGCCGCGCATCTCTTCCATCAACTCCGGCGCAAAGGCTTCGTGATAACGCAGACAGGCGCGGCCCAGCGCCAACACCTCGTCGAGCGTCGCCTGTTGACCGCCGGTCCAGAAGGGATCGCAGCTCAGCCGCAACCGCTCCTCGGTCAGTTCGCCGATTTCGTTAGCGTAGGTCTTGCCGTGGACGTAGCCCAGTTCGTAAGGGCTGCCGGCGATGGTCAACACGCGAATAGGCGCCATAGGATCACCTGCTATTGTTCAATGGTGTGACTGCTCTCGATAATCGGTTCGCCGCTTTTCCGCGTGCACTGTCTGAAAGACTGCCTGGTCTGTTGCTTCTTGCTACGGCTCGATTGCATGTTGGAGCGAATTGCGGCGCCCAACCGGTAAATGATGAAGTTTTGCAAAATAAGCTGGCAATCGGCTGTAATTATCGCACATCTGGGCGCGTTTTCAACTTGCTTTTTCGTAGCAGTGCCTGCACTTCCGCCAACGTCGGGATGCCAATGCGTGCGCCGTGTTTGGTGCAGCAGAGCGCGCCAGCGGCGCTGGCAAAGTGCAGCAGCCCCTCCCAAGACTGGCCCTGTGCTACACCTGCTGCCAGTGCACCGTGAAAGGCGTCGCCAGCGCCAGTGGTGTCAACGACCTCCACCGGGAACGCGGGCAGCGCGCCGGTCTCCGCCCCGCGTTGCCAGATCAGGCCACGCTCACCCAGGGTGACAACGACGGCGGGCGCGTGTTGCGCCAGCAGCGCCATACCGGCCTGTGGCGAATCGGCGCCGGTAAAGGCCTGTGCAAAGTGCTCCGACGCCGCCACGATTGTGCAGCGCCGCACTAACTCTCGGTTGCCATCATTGACCGTGTCGGCGTCGAGTAACGTGGGGATGCCCTGCGCCTGCGCCCAGTCGGCAACCGCCAGGGCAAGCGCTGGCTGGTGGCCGTCGAAGAGAATGGCCTTGGGCCGCAGTTGCGTGAAGGGAACATCTGCGGGCGTGAGGCGGCTGGCGATGTGTTCGCGGTAGTTAACGATGGAGCGTGCGCCGTCGGGCTTGACAAAGATGGCAGAGATAGAGGTCGCCTCTGCCCCGCGTACAACCAGGCGCGTATCGACGCCCGCTGTATGCAGTTCGGCCAGGTGCTGGTCGCCATAAATATCGTTGCCCAGATAGCCGGTGAAGGCGGTCGTTGCGCCCAGTTGTGCGGCGGCTACCGCAGCATTGGCCGCCGTGCCGCCGCCACAGCCCAGAAAAGCGCTGGCGCGCGCCTTTTCATTGGGGCCGGGATGATGATCGACGGTGAAAATCAGGTCGTAACAGGCAAAACCGACGCAGAGTACATCGCAATCAATCATGCGTTCACCTTTTCGGGCGCTAGATCGGCTTTGATCTTGGGTATCCACGCCGCCATCGCCTGTTTGCCCGCAGCCAGCAACTCTTCGGCGGCGGAGAGGTCCGCCAGGTTGATGTGGGCGATGGGTGGCGTCACGACGATGTCGGCGTACTGTTGTTCGGCTTGAGTGGCGCGCGCCAGGGTGAAAAGCGCGGTCATGGCTGCCTCCGCCAGGTTGCGCGGCTCCACAGCGCGCTCTGCCGCCCCCGTCCCCAGCGGCGGCAGCAAATCCACAGCGATGACGTAATCGGCGCCCATGTCGCGCGCGACACTCACCGGCAGGTTGTTGGCGACCACGCCATCCACCAACAGACGTCCGTTGCGACGATAAGGTGTGAAGATGCCAGGCACGGCGCAACTGGCGCGGATAGCTGGCGCCAATAAGCCTCGATTCATGGCGACGACTTCACTTGACACCAGATCGGTGGCAACGGCAGTGAAGGGGGTGTTGAGTTGTTCGAAGTGGATGCCCTCGCCGATCAGGGAGTCAATCCATCCGATCATCTTGTCCAAATCTAGCAGACCGAGCGGCAGGCTTTTCGCCAGATCGGTCAGGTGCAGCGACGGCAGCTTGAGGCTGACTAAATCGAGCCAGGAGATGTCGGCCACGATCGCCTTGAGGCGCGCTGCCGAGACGCCTGCCGCATACAGCCCGCCCACCAGCGCGCCAACGCTGGCGCCCGCGATTACGTCAGGATAGATGCCATTTCCCTCCAGCGTTTCCAGTGCGCCGATGTGCGCAATGCCGCGCGCGGCGCCTCCGCCCAACACCAGCCCCACTCGCCTGGGTTTGGGTGGCTGATCCCAAACCAGTCGTTCGCGCGCGGTGGTAGTCAATTGCATGTGCATACTCTGACCTCTGCTTTGTTCATCGTGTCTGTCGGGCGATTGCGACCTTTGTGAAGATTAACAACGATTACCGGGTTATTTTGTTAATCCTCATCAAGGACGCAACCGGTAGCGTTGCACCGTCACGCCGGCATAGAGTTGCTGTGCTTCAAGCTTGCCGTGCGTCTGTAGCCAGCGCTCCATCAGTTGGCGGCTGTCCCACATCGTCGCTTCGCTGAGCAACACCCACACCACATCGGCGTGCTGTGTGATGTTGCCCATGTACAGCGCGACTTCGCGTGCTTCCACCTCCTCGCTGCGCCCCCAATTGGTGTAAGGCCCACCAGCCCACCAACCGAGCCGGGCGTCACTGTCTGCAAATGGATTGGGGCCAAAGTCGCTGGTGTAGTAACGATAGGCCCACTCTTGATGTGGAATCTGGAGAATCAACAGATCGTCACGGCTGCGATGTTGGTCAACGTATTGCATGGCGCTACGCAGGTCGTACTTGATGACTTGCATTTTCTGTTGCCAGGCCAGCCCACTCCACAGCCCCACCGTGTATAGCAAGAGGATCGCCGCGAGCAGCAAGGCAAGCCGTCCGCTGTTGGCAGCTACGACGCGCAGCCCCAATGCCATCAACAGCAGCGCCGCCGGGCCGATCCAGATGATGTAGCGTTCGGTGAAGACCGGCTGGCGTAGGCTGATGAGATAGATCAGGCCGATTGGCGCCAGGAGCCAGCTCACCAGCAACGCATATCGCCGACCTGGCGAGAGCGCGGTGGATGCGGCGTCGGTGCGATCGCCGATCATGGTCACGCCAAAGAGCAGCCCTGCGCCGAACAAAAAGAAGATCGGCGCCAGCCACCAGAGCGGCGTCGCCGTGATGAAGCCGCGCGCGTGGCTCAGTGCCAGCGCAGGTAGCATTGTCTCCAGCGGCGTGAAGTTAAAGCCCGATAGCTTATCGGGCGATGTCAGCATGATCCAATGCCACCAGACCATCGGCAGGTAGGGCAGCGTCAACCCGGCCAGCGCCAGCCCGTAGCCGCGCCACTGGCGCTGCGCCTGCGGCCAGGCAAGGAAAAACCAGAGCGCGTGCAACGGGATGAGCAGCACCATCAACAAGTGGATGTACATTGCCGCACTGACGACGACGAGATAGGCCAGCCAGGTGCGCCAGCCGCCAGCATCGACGCCGCGCAGCCATAGCCAGGTTGCCAGCAACGCCAGCGCCGTGTTGGTGGCGTACATCTTGCCTTCCTGCCCGTACCAGATCTGATAGGGGTTCAGGGCAAACAAGAGTGCACCCAATGCCGCCACATTCACCCATGCGGCGCCTGACGGCATCTGGACATGCGGTGCAGATGGCAGCAGTCGGCGCCCGACATGCCACACCAGCAACACGCTCACTGTACCCGCCGCCGCCGAGGGAAAACGCAAGGCGAATTCACTGCTGCCCACGATGGAAAACCAGGGGCGCAGGCTTAAGAAATAGAGCGGGCCATTTTGCGCCGCTTGGATGAACATGCTCAACGTCTCGCCCAGATCGCGCACGGCAAAATAGATTGCATCGACCTCGTCGCGCCAGAGGCTTTGGAAGTCCAGGCGCGCCATACGCCAGCCGAACGCCAGCAGCGTCAGAAGCAGTAGAAAGATGCGACGACGATGTGTGCTCATGGCAGCGAATCGGGCCACTCCTCATCGCTGGCGGGTGGGGGCGCTGGTCGCGATGCAGTCGGCGTATTGATAAACGCGGTTTGCGCCGTTGGATCGGTTGTTGGGTCTTCGACCAGATCGTACTTGGGCGGCCCTGGATTCCCGACACTGATGCCAGCCAGGACTCCCGCCAGCAGCAAAAAGAGCACGACGCCGCCGACAATCCCGCCAAACATGAGCGCGGCCACCATTCCATTGGCAATCGAACGGAGGACGGCAGCGGCGTCGGTGGGCGGCTGTGGCGTCGCTACGGCGATGGGGCGCTGCCCTGGCGCCATCGGCGTGGCTGTCACTGTGATCACGCTGCCCGGCGGCACAATGGCAACTGCCTCTGGCGTTGGCGTCGTCACTGGTGAGAGCGGCCCCAAAAGCGCCTGTGCGGTGGCGGTCTGGGCGAACGGCTCCGCGGGCGGGAAGCCGAAGAGCGCCTGTGCGGTGGCGGTTTGGGCAAATGGATCTGCGGGCGGGAAGCCGAAGAGCGCCTGTGCGGTGGCGGTCTGGGCAAATGGGTCTGCGGGCGGGAAGCCGAAGAGCGCCTGTGCGGTGGCGGTCTGGGCAAACGGATCGGATGGCGTCGCAAAGCCGAAGAGCACCGCTGCGGTGGCGGTCTGAGCAAATGGGTCTGCGGGTGGGAAGCCAAAGAGCGCCTGTGCAGTGGCGGTCTGAGCGAACGGATCGGATGGCGTCGCAAAACCGAAGAGCACCGCTGCGGTGGCGGTCTGAGCAAATGGGTCTGCGGGTGGGATGCCGAAGATCGCCTGCGCGGTGGCAGTTTGGGCAAACGGATCAGAAGGCGTCACGAAGCCAAAAATCACTGCGGCTGTCGCCGTCTGGGCGAACGGATCAAGCACGGGTGGCGGCGCAAATGGATTGGGTGTTGGCGTTTCCAGGCCGCCAATACCGATGGCAGGGAACGGCGTCGGTGGGAGGCCGCCTGGCGTCGTGATGATGATCACGGTGGGCGAGGGCGTCCAGGTCGGCGCTGGCGTCCAGGTCGGCGCCACCGTCCAGGTGGGCGGGATCGGGAAGGGCGTCCAGGTGGGCAGCGGGGTCCACGTGGGCAGGGGAGTCCACGTGGGCGTCGGCGTGTCTGGCTGTGGTGTGTTGATCGTCAACTGCGGGGAATTACTGACGGCGAGCGCGCGATAGCCCAGCGATGGGTTGGTTGAGGTGACGGAGGCGTTGCTTTGGAAGACGCCGGGGTTGGGATAACGCACCGGCCCTAGAATCTGCGCTAACCCGTGATTTGCCAGAAATTGATTTGTGACCGTCAGTACTTGGGTCGAGGAGATTGTGTAGTTGGGAATGATGACGCTCTGCTTGGTGGCCGCATCATAGATTTCATGCGTGGTCAGTGGTGCAATCGGGTTGGTGGGCGAAGTAGCAGTGGTGTTCTGGATGACCAGGCAGTAATAAGTGACATGCCCAGGCGAAGCGCTGTCCGTGAGGTCGCGGAAGCATTCTTCGGGATTGTTGGCAAAATAGCGGTTCACCAGAATACTCCCAGAGGGGCCGGTGACGGTGGCGATTGAGCTTGAAGTGGCGACCAGGTCAGGGCGCGATGGCAGCGTGGACGTAACGATAGCGTTGACGGTGAGAGAGGCCTGGCGCACTTCCTGGCGTAGATTGGCCGTCCAGGGGATGCTCAGACTCATACCGCTGGTGATACTGAGGCTGCCATTGATGGGGGGGAGGTTGGCGGTAAGCGACGCATTCACAATGCCCAACGCCGGGATTGTGACCGTGTGCTGGGTGAGCGTGATGTCGCCTGTATTGGTGAGGTACAGGCAAAAGTACGCCACGCCATATGCGTTATTGGTGATCGGGATGGCGGCGCTGCTGGTGACAGTGGGACAGGTCGCAATAGCAAGCGTCCCAACGTGGAGCTTGGTCGCCACGCCTGGCGTAACCACGTCGATGGTCGTCGCTGCTTGCGATTGCACCAAATAGGCAACGCCATCTTGCTCAACCGTCCACTGGGCGCGAGATGTGATCGTCGTGTTAGCGGTTGCGTTGCCGGGAATGGTGAAGGCGCGCACCAGGCCGCTGCCAGCAGTAGGGGCCAGCGTCTCACCTGGCGCCAGCGTCTGGCCTGGCGTCCAGTTGACGACAGTAGCGCCATCGTCATCAAAGAGTGTCTGCAGAGTAACGGCGGTTGGGCTGCCGTTGGTGATGGTGTAACAGTAAAAGATCGTACTGTTGGGGGCGGCGCTTACGGTAGTGGCGCTGTTTGTCTGGCACGCCGTCACCGCCTCATCGAGTGACAAGGCGTAGACCACTGTCTTGGTGAAGACCACGCCGGGCAGTACATTCGGGCCTTGCTGCATCGGGGTGGTTAACGGCGCCGCCACCGCGCGCGACGTTGGGGAGAGCGCCAACACGCTCCCCAACACGGCCAACAACAGCGTGGACAGGCTGAGACCTAACAGCCCACTGCGACCAGCAACTCGTGAAAACACGGTGGATGTTACGGCAGACGTGTCGATACATCTCCTGCATCGAGTAGATGCGAATGGCCGGCGTCATCCACGACGATCAGGGCGCCATCGGTCGTGACATCGACAGCGACGCCTGTAAAGCTGCGCTCGTTTTCCCCGTGGGTAATGACTGTGACCGGCTGACCTAGTGTCAACAACAGGCTGCGCCACTCGTGATAGATGTCGTGAGGGGTCGCCTGCGGCGTGATGAGTTCTTCCCACGCCTGACAAAGCGCGACCAACAGCGCCGTGCGATCGAGCATGCGCCCCATCTCCAGACGCAGACTGGTGGGAGGCGGGGCGTTAGCAGGGACTTCCGGCAGTGCGTCGGCGGCCTGGTTGACGTTGATTCCTATCCCGACGATAGCATAATCGACCTGATCGCGCACGAAGGCAGTCTCGATCAAGACACCACCAACTTTGCGAGCATGCGCCAGGTCTTCGCCGAGCACAATATCGTTCGGCCATTTCAGCCCGATATCTGCGGTTAGTTCTGGCGCCAGGCTGACGATGGCACGCACCGCTGCTGCACCCGCCATCATCGGCAGATGGGCCAGGTTGATGGGCAGATGTTCCTGTTTCAAGATCAGGCTGACGAGCAGCGCCTGCGCCATCGGTGCGTGCCACTGACGCTGAAGACGCCCCAGCCCGGCTGTCTGTTCCTCCGCTACGACAACCGTTCCCGAACGCGTGGCCGGGTCAGTCGCCAACTGATGGGCAATCTGCATCGTGCTGGTGACCGTTCCATGATAATCGATGGTGTGACCGATCACGGCCTGCTTAAGGTTGATGGCGATGCGGGTAATATCAAGAATGGCGTGGTGATTTGTGTTCGAGTTCATCGGATATTCTTTGGATTCTGGAATCGGATCGGGTATAAATGCCCTTGTTTGGAGACAGATTACATGACGAAAGGCACAGCGTCAAACCGCAGGTCGATCCTGTATCCGTCTCCTGCAAATGGTGCTTTGCGCTTCGATCCTTTGGCTGTCAAGCGGTGATCGTGTAGAATGGCAGCGGTCATGGCTCGCATCGGACCGATCTAGCAATATCGGCGCACAGGAGCCACTTTGTTTCGAGATTCATCCGCACGCTTTTCCCCAGACGATTCAAACCGCGCTGCGCTGCAAGACGACGCTGACCTGGGTTTCGACAACTCAGGCCCGTCACTGCCGATTATTTTGATCAGTGCTGCGTTTGGTATCGCAGGGGGCGTCATCGGCCTGTATGTCACGTACACGGTGCTGGGTTGGGAGCTGCCAGCCAGCGTATTTGTCGCCGTGCTGTGCGCCAGCGCCGGGCTGGGAATTTCTGGCGCCGGGCTGACGGTGTTGACGGGCACACGCGCGGCGATGGCGAATATCGTCATGAGTTGCGGACTGATCGTGCTCTCGCTCGTCTTTCTGGGTCTGTGTATGGTGGTGGGTGCGCTGGCGGCGACGGTGATTGTGATCTACGGTGGGTGAATATCGCATGCGCGCAATCGTCTTTGATCATCATGATCCGTCACCTCAGGTCTACCGCCTGGACGACACACTCCCCATCCCGGCGCCGGCGCCCGACGGCGTTGTCGTGCGGGTGGCATATGCTGCGCTCAATCGGCTGGACGATTTCGTGCGCATTGGCTGGAAGGGGCTAGAGTTGACGTGGCCGCACATCCCGTGCAGCGACTTTAGCGGCGAGATCGCGGCGGTCGGGCGCGATGTGACCGGCTGGCAGATCGGTCAGCGTGTTACAGCGAACCCGTTGATCTGGTGCGGCGCGTGCCAGGCATGTGTGGCAGGACGGCACAACCACTGCCGTCGCGCACACTTGCTCGGCGAACATGTGCGCGGCGCCTGCGCCGATTATGTGGCTGTCCCTGCACGCAATCTGATTGCTATTCCACCTGGCTACGACATGCGCCAGGCGGCGGCAGCTTCGCTTGTCTACGTGACCGCCTGGCACAGCCTGATCACGGTAGGCAAATTGCGTGCGGGTGAGCGGGTGTTGGTCGTAGGCGCCGGCGGCGGCGTCAATACAGCGGCGATCCAGATTGCCAAATTGGCGGGCGCCAGCGTCTATGTGATCGCCGGCAACGCCGACAAGGCCGGGCGCGCCCGGCAGCTTGGCGCGGATTGGGTGCATGATCGTGCCAGTGACGCAGCGTGGGCGCGCACGGTCTTCACTGCCACCGGGCGTGAGGGCGTCGACATCGTGGTGGACAATGTCGGTGCGGCGACCTGGCCGGAGAGTCTGCGTACGCTACGGCCAGGCGGGAGGTTGTTGACCGTCGGCGGCACCAGCGGTTATCGCGCTGAGACGCCGGTCAACTTGATCTTTGGCCGTCATCTGCAGGTCATGGGCAGCACGATGGGGACGCACGCCGACTATCTAACCGTGATGGAGCTGGTTTGGCAAGGTCGCCTGCAGCCCGTTATCGACGCCGTCTTTCCCTTGGACGAATTCCGGGCGGCGTGCGAGCGTTTGCTTGCTGGTGCGATGTTCGGCAAAATAGTGATCGCCGTCAACCCAACCGAAATGGATTGATTCTGAAGCAAAGGCAGGCAACAGTTGAACGACTCACAAGTAGATCAGCGAATTCAGGAACTGCGTGCGCGCAAGACTGCGGCTTTTCTTGGCGGCGGCGAGGAGAAGATCGCCCGTCAACATGCACGGGGACGAATGACCGCACGCGAGCGATTACAGTTGCTCCTCGACAAAGGCACCTTCCGCGAGGTGGATGTCTTTGTCACTCACAACGGCACTGAGTTCGGCATGGCCGAACAGAAAATCCCCGGCGATGGCGTCGTCACCGGCTACGGCACGATCAACGGACGTCTGGTTTTTGTCTATTCGCAGGATTTTACAGTCTTTGGCGGCAGCGTCAGCCGCGCCCATGCCGAAAAGATCACGAAGATCATGGACATGGCCATGAAGAATGGCGCCCCCGTCATCGGGATGAATGATTCCGGCGGCGCCCGCATCCAGGAAGGTGTTCACAGCCTGGCTGGCTACGCAGAAATCTTTTATCGCAACGTGATGGCTTCCGGCGTTGTCCCACAGATCAGCATCATCATGGGGCCGTGCGCCGGCGGCGCCGTCTACAGCCCAGCGATCACCGACTTTGTGGTGATGGTCAAGGAGACCAGCCACATGTTTGTGACCGGTCCGGATGTGATCAAGGCCGTCACGCATGAAGATGTCACGTTTGAGGAGCTGGGCGGCGCCTCGGTGCACGCCAGCAAGTCGGGTGTGGCGCACTTTGCCGCCGAAAACGAGGAGGACGCCATCTTCCTTGTCCAACACCTGATAGACTACCTGCCCAGCAACAATATGCAGGATCCGCCCGTGAAACCAGCCAGCGACGACCCACTGCGCGAGGCGCCTGAGCTGGATACGATCATCCCGGACAACCCCAACAAGCCCTATGATATGAAGGAAGTGATCCGGTACGTTGTAGATGACGGTCATTTTCTGGAAGTGCACGAGCATTGGGCGCAGAATGTCATCGTTGGCTTTGCTCGGCTGGGCGGCCGCTCCGTCGGCATTGTGGCGCAGCAGCCGACCGTGCTGGCGGGTGTGCTCGATGTGGAAGCTAGCCAGAAAAGCGCGCGTTTCGTGCGTTTTTGCGACGCTTTCAACGTGCCGTTGATCGTGTTTGAAGATGTCCCCGGCTTCATGCCCGGCGTCACCCAAGAGCATGGCGGCATTATCCGCCAGGGCGCCAAGCTGCTCTACGCATTCTGCGAGGCGACTGTGCCCAAGCTCACCGTGATTGTGCGCAAGGCATATGGCGGCGCTTACTGTGTGATGAACCCGCGCCATATCGGCGCCGACCTGGTGCTCGCCTGGCCCAGCGCCGAGATTGCGGTGATGGGGCCGGAAGGCGCGGTCAACGTAATCTTCCGCCGTGAGATCAGCGAGGCGGAAGACCCGGCAGCGCGCAAGGCGGAGTTGGTGCAGGATTATCGCCAACGGTTCGCCAATCCCTATGTCGCTGCCGCCGCAGGCTTCATCGATAACGTGATCGAGCCGCGTGAGACGCGCCCACACCTGATCAACGCGCTGGAGATGCTGCAAAACAAGCGTGACAGCCTGCCGCCGAAGAAACATGGAAATATTCCTTTATGAACATTGGAGATTGAGAGATTGGATGCCAGGCTGCACCATCTCCCGCTCTCTCGATCTCCTCGAAATGATGGTGGTTTATGGCGTTGCCTGAAATCGAGTTTGAATTGTCGGCGGCGCAGTATGCGCAGGCCGGTTATCCCGTGCTGAAGCAAGGTGTGCCGGTGAGTGTGGTGCTCGACGCCGGCGTGTTGCTGCCAGACGTGGCGGCGGACAGCTGGTTTGTTGTGCAGCCGGAGGCGCTGCCGGCGCGCTTTGTGTGCATCGGCCCGGCCACCTATGCTTTCGCCGGACAAATCACTGAGGCCGAGATCGTCACGGAAGACGATGAACAGACTGCGGTGCTGTCGGTCAACTGCGGCGTCGTCCACCTGCGCGTTACGTGTGCACCGCAAGCCGACGGGCGCCTGCCCTACGGCACATGGGAGACACGTTACCTGACCGGCGTCGGGCGCGTTCAGGGCTTGCTCGAAGATGCGTTCAAGCACGCCATTGGGCGCACCACCGATGTGACGATCTGGGGGGTCCGACGCCTGACGCTGCAGCCTGGCGATCCGCTCTTTGGTCAGTGGCATGAGAGCAGCCAGTTGCTGCCGCTGCCGTTTCATTATGATCGCGTTGTCGTCGTTGCGCGCGTCCATCGCGCGCGCATCTAGCTAGGGAACAGAGGCATGTTCAAGAAGGTACTGGTTGCTAATCGTGGCGAAATCGCAGTCCGGGTGTTGCGTGCGTGTGAAGAGCGCGGCATCGCGACCGTGGCCGTCTTCTCCGAGGCGGACCGCACGGCGCTCCACGTTCGCTATGCCAATGAAGCGTACCTGATCGGGCCAGCGCCCAGTCGCGAGAGCTATCTGCGCATCGATAAGATCATCGACGTGGCGCGCAAATCTGGCGCCGACGCCATCCATCCAGGTTATGGCTTCCTGTCCGAGCGCGCCGAGTTTGCCGCCGCTTGCCGGGATGCTGGCATCACCTTTATTGGCCCCAGCCCGGAGGCGATCGAGGCGATGGGGGACAAAATCACGGCGCGCGAGAGCGTGCGCAAACGCGGCGTCCCGCTTGTGCCTGGCACTGAGAAGGGTCTACGCGACGAAGAACTGCTCGCCGCCGCCAAAGAGATCGGCTTCCCGATCATGATCAAAGCGTCGGCAGGCGGCGGCGGCAAAGGGATGCGCGCCGTGTATGACGTCGGCGCTCTCGAAAGCGCCATTGGCGCCGCACGGCGCGAGGCAATGGCCGCCTTTGGCAACGATGAAGTCTACCTGGAAAAGCTGGTCGCCAACGCCCGTCACATCGAAATCCAGGTGCTGGCCGACAGCCACGGCAACACGATCAGCCTGGGCGAGCGCGAATGCAGCATTCAGCGCCGTCATCAGAAGCTGATCGAGGAGGCGCCCAGCGTCGCCATTGACGAAAAGACGCGCGCCGAGATGGGGCGGGTGGCTGTGGCGGCAGCGGAGTCAGTTGGCTATGTCAACGCCGGCACCATTGAGTTTCTCTATGATGGCAAGGATAATCGCTATTATTTCCTGGAAATGAACACGCGCTTGCAGGTCGAGCACCCCGTCACCGAGCTAGTGACGGGCATCGACATTGTCAAGGAGCAGATTTCCATTGCCGCTGGCCGCCGTCTACGCTACCGTCAGGAGGATATTGCGCCCAAAGGTTGGGCAATCGAGTGCCGCATCACCGCCGAAGACCCATTCAACAACTTCATGCCCAGTTCCGGCGTCATCACCTATCTCAAGGAGCCGACAGGCCCGGGGGTGCGCGTCGAGAGCAGCCTGTACGAGGGCTGTGAGATCAGTCTTTACTACGACCCGATGATCGCCAAGCTGATCGTCTATGGCGAAAATCGCGCCGAAGCCATCCTGCGCATGCGCCGCGCCCTGAACGAATATCGCATTGCTGGCGTCAAAACCTCGATTCCTTTTCATCAGGAAATCATGGACAGCACGGAGTTCATTTGGGGCACCTTTGACACCGGCTTTCTGAGTCGGCGACGAATCGGTCCGCGTCGTCCCCAGTCGACGGAAAGTGAGCGCCTGGCGGCAGTGGTGGCAGCCATGATCGAGCATGAAGAAGGGCGACAGGCTGTCGCTCGCATTGGCCAGGGCGCCAATGGCGCAGCGCCGAGCAACGACTGGAAGCTGGCCGGGCGGATGCGCGCCCAAAGGGGGCAATGGTGAAGTATTTTGCACGGATCGGCAACAACGAATACGAAGTCGAGATCACCGATGCGCAGGTCTTGCTAGATGGCGAGCCGGTGGATGTAGATATCGTGCGCAGCGGCGTCCCGGAACTGTACAGCGTGCTCTTTGGCGGGCAGAGTCACGAAATGCTCGTCACTTCAGATCGCTTCAACTACACGATCTTGATTCGCAGCGAGCAATTCCAGGTGCAGGTGCAGGATGAACGGGCGCGCCGGCTGAATCAGGCGCGCAAGCTGCCCACGTTGCCAGAAGGTGAGCTGGCAATTACGGCGCCGATCCCCGGTCTGGTGGTCAAGGTGCTGGTCAACGTGGGCGACCCAGTAGAGGAGGGGCAGCCGCTGGTGATCCTGGAAGCCATGAAGATGGAAAACGAGATCCGTTCGATGCGCGCCGGCGTGGTCAGGTCGATCCTGGCCACACCCGGCCAGCGCGTCGAGCAAAATGCCGTGTTGGTTGTGTTAGAGTGAGTGCACACTTCGCGATGGGCGTAAAGGATGGCGCCATATTGCTGGCAGGTGATAAAGCCCTGGCTGTGGCGCACGGTATGACATTTGCCGAATATTGCCAGGTGCAGGCGGATCGTGGGCGATTGTTGCGGATGCGCTACGACGAAACGCGCCTGCTCCCCGCACTGCAGGCTGGCATGATCGATTATCCCGACGCTCTCGTCATTGTGGCGCTGGTCACCGCTGAAGACCCGGATACAACGGCTGTGTTGCCGGTGATAGCGCGCCTGCTGGCTGCTTCCTGCCGCGTGCAATTGCGCATCTTCACCGATGCCGATGTCCGCCCACTGACAACCCTGCTGCCCGACATCGATCTCTCAGTGGCGCTGGAAGAGTGGGATCTGCCGCAGTTCCTAGTTTTTGATGATGAGTGGGAACTGCAGACGCAATGGGGGCCGCGCCCAGAGCAAGCCGAACGGAACCTGTTGGAGTGGCTTAGCCGTTATCCTGAGTACGAAACGCTGGCGGATGATGAAAGCGTCATTGCCCAGGAGCGCTTTAGTGCACTGACGACGAAACTGATCCACGAGATGCGGGTCTGGTATAACAGTTCACTGGCCGCAGCATGTCAGCGCGAGTTCTATGATATTCTGGCTGCGTTGCTGGCGCCGGATGAAATGAGCGAGGGTGAAAAATAGTATGACCATCAAAGTAGGAGAAAGGCGAGCTGCCTATCGTTGGGTTGCGTTGTGGATGGTGGCAGCCGTGTTGGCATTGGCGTTCGGTGGGTGCAGCCAGGAGTACAAATTTCGTGGAACGCCTTATGACCCGGTGATCCCGGCGCCGCCGATCAGTGGCGTCAATCTGGACAATATGCCCTTTACACTGGAGGCGTTGGGCAAGCGCGTCAAGGTTGTGTTCTTTGGCTATACCTTTTGCCCGGATGTGTGCCCGCTCACACTTGCTAACATGAAGGGCGTGTACGATACGCTCTCTGAGGCGCAACGCGCCGAGACCGCGTTTGTCTTTGTCACGGTAGACCCGGAACGTGATTCGCCGGAACGTCTTGCTGCCTATGTTGGCGCCTTCAACCCGAACTTTTACGGCGTTCAATTGCAAACAGATGAATTGACGCGCGTCAAGAGCGATTATGGGGTTTACGCTGAAAAACGCGTCCTGGAGTCATCACAGAGCGCCGCTGATTACTTGATTGATCATACAGCCTTTGTCTACATCATCGATAAAGAGAATAACTTGCGCGAGATTTTCGCCCACGATGCACCCAAAGGGGACATTGCCGCCGACATTGCTTATTTGACCGAACGCTAATCCTGACGCTAATCCTGACGCTAATCCTGACGGATTACTCCAAGAAGGGTTACTGGCAATACACCGAAAAACGTATGCTTTTCTGGACGCCTGCGTGATAGAATTTTGCCGATGAATGCATTAGATCGAAAACCAACCGTGAATGAGGAGCAGGCTCAGAAAATGCAGGGACAGCGACAGACGCTGACTCAGAAGACGCTGACTCAGACGCGGCTCGCAGTGTGGATTGTGCTGGGTAGTTTGATGTTGGCACTGGTGGTGTTGCTGGCGCGTCCGGCGTTGGCGGCCATTCAACTCAGTTACTTCAATGTCATTCCGAACCCCTCTTCTGTAATCCTGCAATGGGGCACAACCAGTGAGTTCAACGTCGAAGGCTTTGATGTGCAGTGCAAGCTCGCCAGTGATCCGGACATCGCCTTCCACAGCATTGGCTTTGTCCAGGCACGTGGTGGGCCATCAACGCCAGCGCAATACAGTTTTCCGGTGCTGACAGGGGTGGAGCCAGGCGTTGCTTATTGTTTCCGCCTGCAAGAAGTCACAACCGATGGCGCCCAGGGCGAAGCACCAACTGTCTGCGGTTATGGCCCGAACGTGACGCCCACGCCCGGTGTCGGCGTGATTCCGACGACCGACCCGAACGCGGCGCCGCCCATTGCCACTGATGCCTTTGGCAACCCAATCGTACCGCCAACTCCCGATCCCTTCTTTAGTCCTGTGCAACCGGTCGCCACCGACGCTTTTGGCAACCCGATTCCACAGACATTTGATGCGTTTGGCAATCCGATCCCGCAACCGCAAGCCACCGATGCCTTCGGTAATCCGCTCCCACAAGCATTTGCCACTGACGCCTTTGGCAGCCCGTTGCCGCAACCTGTTGCCACCGACGCTTTTGGCAATCCGGTTGCCCCTGCCAATGTCACGTTCGACCAGTTTGGCAACCCAATCCCCGTTGATGCGTTTGGCTCGCCGCTAGCGACGCCGACTCCAACCATCGATCCATTTGCGCCGCCAACGCCGATTGTCATCACGCCGCCGCCCGGCGATCCGCGCGGCAATGATCCGGCCGTCATGCAACCTGATCCGGCGCTGGCGCAGATGAGCGGTGAAAGCGCCGGCCTGCCGCCGACGCCCACTGCACCGGCGGTTGCCTACATTGTTGTCACTGCGGCCCCTACTGAGCCACCGGTGGCGTTGGGCGCCGTCATGACGCCGCTGCCCACCATCACGCCGACGCCGCCCGCCTACCAACTGGTCAATATGCTGGCGCCCACCACGCAAAACCTGATGATCATGTTGCTCTGCCTGACCTTCACCGGCGCCAGCGGCATCGGCATCCTGGGGCTGATCACCAGTGTGATGTTCATGCGTTCGCGCGCTGCCCAGCGTGACTTCTACGATCGCTACAGCCTCCCACCGCCACGGCGACGTCAGTGGTGATTCGGCGCCGCCGTTTGTCCAGAGACTAATGCGCGCTTTCATTGCCATTGCAATGCCCACACCAGTGCAGCAGCGCCTGCTCGCAACCCAGCATCGCCTGGCGCAGCACCTGCAACGCCAGCAGCTTGATCGCTGTGTGCGATGGACGGCGGCCAGCAACCTTCACCTGACCCTCCGCTTTCTTGGGGAAATCGATAGTGCACAGCAACAGGCATTGGCGCAGAGCCTGGTATATGTTGCCCAACGCCATGCTCGGATGATGCTGTTTGCCAGTGGTGTGGGTTGTTTTCCAAGCGCTCGCCGCCCCAGCGTGATCTGGTGCGGCGTAGAGGGCGATGTTGCGGCGCTGACCGGGCTGCAAGTGGCAGTAGAATCCGCTGCACGGTTGGCAGGATTGCCCGCTGACCCCAAACCGTTCAAGCCTCATCTGACCATCGGGCGTTTGCAGCGCCACGCTACGCCCGCCCAGTTGCAAGCGGTGGGCGCTGCCGTCGCACAACTGGCGGCTGCCCCTACGCACGCTGGGGATGTGGCGGCGGTTGATGAACTACTCTTGATGCGCAGTGAGCTTACGCCTTCCGGTCCAATCTACACCCGGCTAGGGGTATTTGCCTTGCAGCCCGCATAACCCGTTTGGGGTATTCTGACTACTCCCAGGTTATAACTGGCCAGTGGCGCCCCACGCCACCAACTGTTGTTGATAAGTCGGATCCTCGTAGCGGCTTAGCAGGAAGGCAGGAGCGTATACTGGCAGCGCCGAACCCGTCATATGCGCTGCCAGCAACTCGCCGCCGGCGCAAGCCGCCATCAAGCCGAAACCCGACAGCGCGGCAAAGATGTACGCCCCTTCGACCGGCAATGGTCCGATCAACGGACGGTTTTCCTGCGTCTTGGTGTAATAGCCGCCATCGACGTAGGATTTGGGCAGTTTCTTCAGATACGCGGCTAAGCCAGGAACGAGCGTTGTCATCCCACGCAGCACAGTTTCGGGGAAGGCCGGGTCGATCGGCGCCGGGAAAGTCGGCGTCACCGGTTCCAGGTGATATGCCCACAGCAGCAGCACTGTCTGTGCGCCGTGACCGCCTTCGGGGCGGAAGTGCACGCCGCCCGGAAACACTTCGAGCAGATGACGCGTCTCTGCGCTCTCCGCCAGCGCCGCCCGCTCCTCCGCCGACCAGGGCAAATGCTGCGCATCCTCCCAGATCACCAGGGGCGCGTCGCGCGGAATCACGCCGAGGCGATCTTCGAGCGCCAGCTTCAGGTGTAGTTCCGAGAAGATCGGCAGGTCGAGACCGAGCAGCCGCCCGACATCGTTGACCAGCGGACCGGCGGCGTTGACAAAGCGCGCCGTGGCGATGTGCTCGTTGCCGCTGCTGGTCGCCACGCGCACGGCGCGCACGCGTCCGCCAGTTGCATCCACCGCCTCCACGCGCCCCGCGATGAAGCGCACGCCCGCCGCCCGCGCTTGCTCCAACATCACCATGCCGAGTTGCTGCCCGCTGAACCAGCCGCAGCGCCGCGCGTGGAGCGCGGCCAGACTCTGCGGGTTGAGGTAGGGAAAATGGCGGCGGATCAGCGCCGGGTCCAGAAAGAGATCGGCGCCGTCGGGCTGGCTGCGCCAATCCTCGGCATTGCCGGGGATGTACGCCGGGCCATGTGCGCTGCCGGCGTGGACGCGCAGCGCGCCCGCACCCATCTGCGCCGCGCGTTTCGCCGCTTCGACCAGCACCGGCACGTGCGCTGGGTCGCCGGTGACATAGAGATAGCCGCGACGGTTGAGGCGCAGGCGGTGGTCGGTGGCGGCGTCAAGTTGTTCGAGCAGGTCGATGCTGCGGTTCATCAGGCGCAGCATGGCGTCATCGGGACCGGGCCACCAGTTGCGATAGGCTTCGGTCGACTTGTCGCTGGTCAACGTCATCGGTGCGCGTTCATCCACCAGCACGACGTTGCGCACGCCCTGTTTCACAGCCAGGTGGTAGGCAGCGGCGATGCCAGCAATGCCGGCGCCGCAGATTACGACTTCACTACTTGTGTGTGGCATCAAACATCGTTCCCCAGATCAGGTTACAACATGACAAAGACGACTGTGATGATAATGCTGCTCGTCGATCGGCCGGCGCTGGTTGAAGTTGCCTGTCAAGAGATGATGCCTCATCCGTGCCAAACCTATGATGTTGCCTTTTCTGGCGCTGCCTTTGCTGGTGGCAAGAAGAGGCTGACAACGTTCCAGCCAGCTTGTGGCGTCAGCGGGAAATTGACAGTCGCCACGACGACGGTGTGCTTGCGAATCGCCATCAGCGGCAGCACCTGCTCGCCGTGCTTTTGGCGAAAATTATCCCACGTAAACTGCTCGGTCAGTGGCGTGATTTTGAGCTGGCCGCCGCTTTCCAGCGCAGACTGAAGCATGGTGAAGGTCGCTGTACGCGCAAAGAGCAGGCGCCCAAGCCGAACGCGGTTGAACTGCTCACCCGGACGTGCGCTGAGCACGGGCGGCAATTGGTAGACGTTCGCCGATCCAAACTCATCCTCAAAGTGTTTGCACGCCAACGCATTGGCCTCCTCGTTGTTGGTCAGCGCCAGCAGCCGCCCCACCCCGGTGAGATCGACATCATCTTCGACAAATGTGGAAAGAATGTTGCCCTGCATGGCGTCGAGACCGCGCAGTCGCGCCGCCGCCACATTGTTGTAGTTGACATCGATCAGCCGCACCACAATGCCGGCGCGCTGAAGCACCGCCGCCAGTTCACAACTGAAGGCGTTGGCGCCCACGATCAAGAAGCCCTGTGGGTCTGCCTCTGCCACGTTCAACCACCGCGCCACCCATTTGGCGGTGCCGCCCTGCACCAGCACCGTCGCCACAATCACCAGGAAGACTAGCGGCACGATGATCCGCGCTTCGGGGTAGCCCAACTCCACCAACGTAAGCACGAAGACCGACGTCACCGACGCCGCCACAATCCCGCGCGGTGCGATCCAGGCAAGAAAGAGCCGTTCGTTGCGGCTGAGTTGGCTGCCCATCGTGCTGAGCAAGACGCCGACCGGACGCAGCACGAACATCACGATGCCGACCAGGGCAAAGGCGCGCCAGTCCAACAATTGCATGTCTGCAACCGTGATGGTTGCGGCCAGCAAAATAAAGAGTGTAGAGATTAGCAGGACGCTGAGTTTCTCTTTGAAGTAGAGCAACTCGTGCAGTTTGTGCGGGTTGGCGTTGGCAAGGAAGATGCCCATCACCGTCACGGCAGTCAACCCGGATTCGTGCGCCAGCGTGTTGGCGATGGCAAAGACGCCGATCACCAGCGCCAGGATGGCGATATCGCGCAGATAGTCGGGAATCCAGTAGCGGCGCAGCGCCAGGTAGGTGAAGTAGCCCACTGCCAACCCTAGCCCGCCGCCGAGCAGCACGATCTTGGCGAAGGTGAGCAGTGTGTCGGTCCAGGTGGCCGCCGCGCCGGCCACGACCAGATCGAACACGAGCACGGCAATTGATGCGCCGATCGGGTCGATGATAATGCCCTCCCAGCGCAGGATCGAGGCGATGTTAGCGGTAGGGCGCACGTTGCGCAGCAGCGGTGCAATCACGGTCGGCCCGGTGACGATGATCAGTGCGCCGAAGAGTAACGCCAGATTCCAGGGCAGACCCACGATGAAATGCGCGCCGGCTGCGCCGCCAAACCAGGTTGCCAGCGCGCCCACAGTAAGCAGACCGCGCACCGGCCCGACAACGTGGCGCACATCGCTCCATGTCAGCGTCAACGCACCCTCGAAGAGGATGATGGCCACCGAGAGCGACACCAACGGGAAGAAGAGTTCGCCCAGCGCTTCGCGCGGGTGAATGATGTTGAGAAGCGGGCCGGCGATGAAACCAGCCGCCAGTAACGGAATGATCGCAGGCGCTTTGATGCGCCAGGCGAACCACTGGCAGAAGACGCCAGCCAGGAGGACGCCGGCAATGCTTAAAGAGGGGTTGAGGTGCATCTATCGCCCCTGCCACACTGGTGCGCGCTTCTCGATAAACGCCGCCATCCCTTCCTTCTGATCCTCGGTCGCAAAGAGCAGGTTGAAGGCGCGGCGTTCGAACAGCACGCCTTCCGCCAGCGTGCTCTCGAAGGCGCGGTTGACGGCCTCCTTGGCCACGCGTAGCGCGACCGGCGCCTTGTCGGCGATGGCGGCGGCGAGCTTGAGGCTCTCTTCCATGAACGACGCCGCCGGAAAGACGCGGCTGACCAGCCCGAATTGCAGCGCCTCCTGCGCGGAGATGCGCCGCCCGGTCAGGATCATCTCCATCGCCACCGACTTGCCGACCGCGCGTGTCAGGCGCTGTGTGCCGCCCGCGCCAGGGATGATGCCCAGGTTGATCTCCGGTTGGCCGAACTGCGCAGTCTCGGAGGCGACGATCAGGTCGCAGGTCATCGCCAGCTCGCAGCCGCCGCCGAGACAGAAGCCGCTCACCGCCGCCACGATCGGTTTGGCGATGCGTTGCACTGCGTCCCAGTAGCCGATGAAGGGGCTGTTCATCATCTCCACGACGCCAGCGTTCGCCATCTGCTTGATGTCGGCGCCGGCGGCAAAGGCTTTCTCGCTGCCGGTGACGACGATGCAGCCGATGCTGTCGTCGGCGTCGAAGGCGTGCAAGGCGTGCACCAGCTCGTCCATCAGCTCGCTGTTGAGCGCGTTGAGCGCTTGGGGTCGGTTTAACTGCGCGACGCCAACGCGTCCCTGGCGGTTCACGATCAGGTTGACGTAGGATTCGTCCATCAGTTCGCTCCTTGATGAGGATTAGGGATAGAACGCGGATGACGCGGATTGAGCGGATCGGCGCGGATCAAAACCAAAATCCGCGTTAATCCGCCCAATCCGCGTCACCTGCGTTCCATTTTTTTACGCGGCAACGGGTTCGCTTTCTTCCGCCTGCCAGAGCACCGGGTCGTAGGCGGGCATTTCGCAGCGCATCGGGCGGTCTTCGCGCTCGCCCAGCGCATAGGCGGCTTGCATCAGCGTGTGAATTTGCGAGGTGCCTTCGTAGATGACGGCGCTCTTGGTGTTGCGCAGATGGCGCTCGACGTTGTACTCGTCGGAGTAGCCATAGGCGCCGTGAATCTGCACGGCGTCGTTGGCGCAGCGATTGGCGGCGTCGGTGCAATACCACTTCGCCATGCTCGTCTCGCGCGTGTTGCGGATGCCCTGGTTCTTGAGCCAGCCCGCCTTCCACACCAGCAACTGACCGATGTCAATACTCTGCTGCATGTTGGCGATCATCTGCTGCACGAGCTGATACTCGGCGATGGGGCGACCAAAGGTCACGCGCTGCTTGGCGTACCGGATCGACTCGTCCAGACACGCCTTCATGATGCCGACTGCGCCCGCCGCCACGCCGTACCGGGCGTTGTCGAGCGCGCTCATGGCGATCTTGAAGCCCTCGCCCTCCAGCCCCAGCCGGTGGCTCTTGGGCACGCGTACGTCATGCATCGAAATCCAGCCAGTGTTACTGGCATGCACGCCCATCTTGCCTTCGATGGTGCCGGTGGTCAGCCCTTTCCAGCCGCGCTCCAAAATGAACGCGGTGATGCCGCCGGCGCCTTTGCTCGTGTCGGTCTTGCCAAAGACAAGGAAGCGGTCGGCGACGTTGGCGAGTGTGATCCACATCTTTTCGCCGTTGAGGATGTAGTCGTCGCCATCCTTGCGCGCGGTCGTGCGCATGGCTGCTACGTCGGAGCCGGCGCCTGGTTCGGTCAATCCAAAGCAGGCGATGTGCTCCCCACGCGCCAGCGGCGGCAGGAACTCGCGTTTCTGCTCCTCCGTACCCCACTGGAAGATCGGCAGCGCGTGCAAGCCGAGATGCACGGCGATCGTCTCGCGCACCGAGGAGTCGCCATATTCCAGCGCTTCGGAGACGATGCCCAGCGAGATGAAATCCATGCCGGCGCCGCCATAGCGCACCGGCAGACACAGCCCCAGAAAGCCAAGCTCCGCCATTTTGGGCAGCAGTTCGTGTGGGTAGGTGTGGTTGCGGTCATGTTCCTTGATGATCGGCATGACTTCTTTGCGCGTGAAGTCATACGCCATCTTTTCGATCATTTTGTGTTCGTCGGTCAGGCGAAAGTCCATGGTAAACCCTCGTTTTGGATAGACAAATACAACGGGTGACAGCTGGTAGATCGCATCATATCACGTCGCGTGCAAAATTCAGTAACCTGTTTGGGCGTCTCATAGACAACACAAATAGACTTTGCTCATCTTCCCGGAAGCTCTGAGCTTCCGGGAAGATATCGGATGCACGATGTTTGATTGTGCTATCTATCAGGTGTTGCCTGCGCGTCGGGTGATTTGTCGCACGCTTTTGTTGGCGTAGCCAGCCCCCACCCACTCGGAAAGAATCCTTTCGTTTTTCTTCTGTTTTTCTGCGAAAACTCCCCGATAGACTAGGGAAATCTCGGCAGAAACCTTCTATACTGGTTCCGTATCTCATCTCTGCTAGAAAGGAACCGAGGAACAATGGCTGACCTGGATTTGGACCAACTGTACGATGCGATCGTTGACGGCAACGCCAAAGCCGCCGCCACAGTGACAAAAGCGGCTGTGGAGGCAAATATCGATCCGCAGACGCTGCTCACCGAGTACATGATCCCGGCGATGGACGAAGTTGGCGCCCGCTTTGAAGCTAACGAGTGCTTTGTGCCTGAACTGCTCATCTCAGCGCGCGCTATGAAAGCGGCCATGGAGATCATCCGCCCGCTGTTGCTCGGCAAGGCTGTTGAGCCTGCCGGGCGCGTTGTCGTCGCTACCGTCCAGGGCGATCTGCATGACATCGGCAAGAATCTGGTCGCCACCATGCTCGAAGGCGGCGGTTTCCAGATCGTCGACATCGGCACCGATGTCAGCCCGGACAAGCTGGTTGAAGCCGTGCAGACGCATCAACCGCAGATCGTGGCGCTCTCGGCATTGCTCACCACGACGCTGCCCTCGATGAAGCGCATGATCGACCGCCTGGTGCAGGATGGTCTGCGTGCGGGCGTCAAGGTGATGATCGGCGGCGCGCCGGTTACACAGGACTTCGCCGACGAGATCGGCGCCGACGGCTACAGCGACAACGCTGCTGGCGCCGTCACGCTTGCCCGTCAACTGGTGGGCGTCGCAGCCTAATCTCCAATCTCCAATCTCTGAATTTGAGATTGGAGAATCAAACTCAACACCTATCCTATGAATCCACGCGAACGCTACACAGCGGTCATGCATTATCAGCCGCGCGACCGCTGCCCAATCATGGATTTTGGCTTCTGGGACGAGACGCTGCCGATCTGGCAGGAGCAGGGCTATCCGGCCGGCGTCGATCCCGATCTCTTCTTCGGCATGGATCCGCAATGGCGCATGTGCGGCTGCATCATGGGACTCTGGCCGCCCTTTCCGACGTTGCAGCTCGTAGATGAAGGCGAGACCGAGATCGTGCAGCAGGCGGATGGCGTGATCGTGCAGCGCGGCAAGTTTCTTGGCTCGATCCCGCGCCACCTGCGCCACACGCTCGTCGACCGCGCTAGCTGGGATGCCTTCTACAAGCCGCGACTGCGCGCCGACGACCCACTGCGCCTGCCCTCCGGTCCCGCCTGGGAAATGCAGCTCGCCGAATGGACGCGACCCGACCGCGACTATCCGCTCTTTATCGAGGCGGGGTCGCTCTATGGCGTGGCGCGCAACTGGTTCGGGCTGGAGCGCATCTCTGAGATCATGTATGACGACCGCCCACTCTTCGAGGAGATCGTTGAGACGCTGGCGGATGTCGTGATCACCGTGCTCGAGTATGTGCTCGGTGCGGGCGTGCGCCCCGAAGCCGCCAGCATGTGGGAGGACATGGCGTACAGTGGCGGCCCCTTGATGTCACCCAAGCTCTTCAAGCAGATTCTTGTGCCGCACTACCAGCGCATCACCGCCACGCTCAACCGGTATGGCGTGGACATCGTCTTCCTCGATTGCGACGGCAACATCGACCTGCTGGCGCCGCTCTGGCTGGAGGCGGGCGTCAACACGATGTTCCCGATCGAGGTCGGCAAGTGGAAGGCGGATCCGGTCGAGTTTCGCCGGCGCTATGGCAAAGAAATGCGGCTGATGGGCGGCTTCGACAAGCATATTTTAATGCAGGGGCAAGATGCTATCGCACGCGAAATCGAGCGGTTGGCGCCATTGGTCGAGGAAGGCGGCTACATCCCCACGCCTGACCATCGCGTCCCGCCCGATGTGAGGTTTGAGGATTACCTGTTCTACGTCAAAGAAGCCAAACGGGTGTGGGGCAAAGGGTTGGACAATCTCAAGCCGACTGGCGTGATCGGGAGCTAAACTATGTTGCAACCGCGTGATCGCTTTATTGCTGCACTCGAACGGCGCCCGCTGACAGGGCTGGTGCCGCACTTTGAGCTGGTCTTTTTCCTGACGATGGAAGCCTTCGGCAAGGTGCATCCCTCGCACCGCTATTACAGCCAGTGGGGGCAGATGGAAGAGAAGGAGCGCGAACTGCATCGCCACGACATGGCCGACATCTACATCGCCACAGCGGAGCGCTTCGACCACAGCGCCATCTTCATCCACCCCAACCCGGACGATGTCGAGGAGACGATCCGGCTGATCGACATTATCCGTGAGCAGACCGGCGATCGTTACTTCATCATGCGTCACGGCGACGCCACCTTCAGCATTCCCGACGGCACGCAGATGTTCGCCTTTGCCGAGCGGTTGGCGGATGATCCCGACGGGCTAAAGCGCGAGGCGCAGCAGATGGTCGATCTGGCGATCCGCCGCGCCGAACGTTACGCAAAGCACGGCGGGCTGGATGGCTTCGCGCTCTGCGCCGACTATTGCTTCAACACCGGGCCATTTCTCAGCCCGCGCCACTTTGCCGAGTTCATCACGCCGTACCTGGCGCAGCTCACCAAAGCGTATCGCGACCTGGGCTTCTACGTGATCAAGCACACCGACGGCAACATCATGCCGATCATCGACCAGCTTGTCTCGACCAAGCCGCACGCCTTGCATTCGCTCGATCCGCAGGCTGGCGTCGACATCGCCGAAGTCAAACGGCGCTACGGCGACCAGCTCTGTCTGATCGGCAACGTCAACTGCGCCATGCTCGACACCGGCACGCCGGAGCAGATCGCCGAATCGGTGCGCTATGCGCTGCGCAGCGGCATGCCCGGCGGCGGCTACATCTTTTCGACCAGCAACTGTATTTACACCGGCATGCCGTTGGCGTCGTATGAGCTCATGCTCGACATCTGGCGGCGGGAGGGGGTCTACGCGTGAAGCGCCCGGTTCTCGGCGGCCATAAGTTGCCCTGACCTCTCTGCATCCTGGCGGCAGATCACGCGAACAGACTCAAATCTAGCGACAGCGGCTCTGCAGTCTCCACCATCACAGTGCGCCACCCAGCCTGCCCCGCCAACAACAGATCGCGTTCTTGACCCGGCAGGAACGCAGCAGTCTGCACTGCCGGCCAGGCCAGCTCCGCTGTCGCCAGCACCCGCCCGCGCGCGTCGGGGATGTCATAGCCGACTTCTGGCGCCGGCAGCCCGCGCTCCCGGCACGCGTCCAGCAGCGGTGTGCACGCAGGATCGGCCAGTTCGTAGACTTGCGTCCACCCATCATCCAGCGCATCATCAAGCGACGGTGCGGGAAGCGGCGCCGGCTCTGCACCGAGTTCAACCACACTGCACGCGCTGCGGTCGTCGAGCAGGCAGAGCAGCCCACGCGGGCGTTCGCCAAGAAACCCCTCCACCGCCGTCAGGTAGCGCTCGATTTGTGCCTGATAGTCGCCATCCGCCAGCAGTGCGTCACGCGCTCGCTCATCGCGCAGGCGGTCGCTCTTGAAGTCGACCAGCGTCCAGCGTCCGCCGGCGCGATAAAGCAGGTCGATCTGTCCGAATGACGCCGCGCTGTCAACGCCCTCTGGCAACACGTAAGGGATTTCGTGACGCCGCGCCTCGGCGTTGGCGATCTCGGCATAAAGCGGGTGGCGGCGGAAGTTATTGAGCAGACGTCGCGTACGTTGCTGCGCGTGGTCGATCTGCACGACATCGAGACCGTAACTACGCGCCTGTGCTCGACACCAACCATCGAATTCGGGCGCATCGGGAAAGCGCCAGGCGGCAATGGCGGCGTGCACCAGCTTGCCGACCACCCAGCCAGGCGCCCAGCGTCGCGTCGTCGCAACGCGCCAGACGCGCGGTGGCGTCTCGTCCAGCGGCGCGGCAGAGGGCGGCGCGGGCGCCAGCAAAATCGGCTCTACGTTGTCGGCGGGTGTAGCCGCTTCCGCCGACGACGCAACGCAACTCAGGTCGCCGAGGAACTCCGTCGGATAGAGCGCACCGCCGCACACCACCGGGACGCCAGCCAACGGTAGATACAATTGATGAGGAGCAGCGCCATCAGCCTCGAAATTGTCCGGCAGGCGCTCCAATCCGACGGCATGACAGAGCACTTTGAGCCAACCGTTCAGCCGCAGCGAACCATCCTGGTTGACGCCGCTGATGTGTCCTGAAACCAGCAGGCGATCCCTAGCGCGCGTGGTGGCGACATAGAGCAGGCGATCACTTTCAGCAACTTCCTTGCTTGCCTCACGCTGCTGCGCCAGTTTCCAGACAAACGGCGCGCCGACGTCGCTTGCTAACTTCACGACAACGCCTAGCTCGTTATCGAGGAGCAGCTCACTGTGCCGTCCGCCGCCCGTGCTGGCCGCGTCCCCGATGACGACGATGGGAAACTCCAACCCTTTGGCTTGATGCACGGTCATGATCTGCACGGCGCCATGACTGTCGGCGCGCGCCTCGCTTTCGCGGCTGCCAGCCTTCCGCAGCCCGCGCACGTACTCCAGAAACGCGCCCGTGCTGACCAGGCCGCTGCGCTGCGCGTCGAGCAGCAGCTTGCTCACGTTGCGTGCGCCGCGCGTATCATCCGCCGCCAGCAAGATTGCCCGGTAGCCAGTGTGGTCGACAAAATGCTTGAGCAGGTCAGCCACCGGCACGCGCCCCGCCAATTGATGCAGCGCTTCGATCAAAGTCGCGGCGGCGCAGCAGGCAGGATCTTCCGTAGCGCAGAGTGCGTGCCAGAGCGCGCCGGGCGTGGCGCTATCGCCCAGGCGCAGGCGGTGCAGCAACGGGTCGGGCAGGCCGATGGCGGGCGAACGTAGCAGCCCATAGAGCGCCAGGTCGTCGGTGGGATCGGTCAGCGCCTGCAGCGCGTTCAGCAGGTCGCGTACTTCCGGGCGTTCCAGAAAGCCGCGTCCGGCCACTGTCTCGTAGGGAATGCCGGCCCGTTCGCAGGCGTCTTCGTAGGCGATGAAGCTGCGTGACGTGCGGCAGAGGATGGCGACATCGCCCCAACGCGGTGCGGTTTCGTCAGCGGTGACCAGTGTACGCAGCCGCTGGAGCAGACCGTCTGCCGCGCGGGCAAGGCTGCCGTCGCTCTTCGACCCGGCGCCCAGGTGAAATTCGACGTGGGGCGCGGGCAGCAGGTTTGCATCAGTCGGGCGCGCGGCCGTTAGCGGCGCAAATGGCTCGCGCCACAGTGCGTCGGATGCATCGCCGCCGTCCATCGCCGTGGCCAGCAGCGCGTTGAGTGCGTCCAGCAGCGCAGCGTGGGTGCGGTAGGAGGTGTGCATGTCGCAGCGGCGCCCCTGTGCTTCGATGGCGGCGCGCTCCTGGCGGAAGACCTCCACCTCGGCGCCGCGGAAGCGGTAGATCGATTGTTTGGCGTCGCCGACGATGAAGAGCCGTCCGCGCTCGCCGTTGAGCAGCCGCACCAGGTCGCGCTGGCGGCTGTTGGTGTCCTGAAATTCGTCGACCAGCAGTGCGTACGTCTCTGCCTGCCAGCGCGCCCGCACGGTCGCATCGGTGCGCAGCAGATCGAGTGCGCGCGCCTCCAGGTCGTCGAAATCGAGCGCGTGGCGCACCTCCAGACGGGTGCGGTAGGCGGCCAGGGCGACGGCGAAGAGCTGCGCCAGAAGCGGCATCAGTGTCGCCAGGGTTGCGTCCAACGCCGGATCGACGCCGTCGATCAGCGGCAGCACCTGAGACTTGAATGCACTGCTGAAACGTTTGGTCAGCGGTTTCGGATCGACGCCGCCATAGAGCGCCGCTTTGCCCTTGTTGCCGGGTGTTGCCTTTCCCAGCCGCGCTAGCGCCGCAAAGGTCTGCGGCAGATCGCCTTCTGCCAGGCTGCGGTGAGCCGTGCGCCAGGCGTCGCCAAAGTCGACGAGCGCCGCCGCCAGCGCGTCGCCCGCTGCCAGCGCACGCGCCGTGACGCCGGCGGCATCCCAATCGAGCAGCGGTGCAGCAGCGTCGGTGAGTTCATCGTTGGCAAGCGCAGCGGTCAGGGTCGCGACAGTGGTGGTCATCCAGCGTTCCCAGGGGCGCGCGGCAAAGATCGCTGCTGCCTTCAGCCGGTCAGCCAGCAGCGCCTCCAGCAGATTAGCCAGGGTCGCAGCGGTGAAGTGGGTGAAGAGTGTGGTCGCCGTTGCGTCCTCGGCGGCCCAGGCCAGCGCTTCAGCCACTGCCTCGCCGCGCAGTTGCAGCATGGTCGCCTCTTCGAGCACGGTAAAGTCGGGGTCGATGGCAGCCTCAGCGGGATGGCTGCGCAGGATTTCGCTGCATAAGCCGTGGATTGTGCTGATACGCGCAGCGTCGAGGTTGGCGTAGATCGTCTGCCAGCGCGTGCGTTCGTCAGCGTCCAGCGTCGGGTCGGCCAGATAGCGGGTGATCTCCTGGCGCAGGCGGTTGCGCATCTCACGCGCCGCCTTGAGCGTGAAGGTGACGGCGATGATGCCGCGCATCGGCGCGCCCGTCGCCAGCAGATGCAGGATGCGCGCCACCAGCGTACGCGTTTTGCCCGCGCCCGCACCGGCGACGAGCACCACATCGCGGTCAGTGGTCGTCACCGCCGGCGCCTGGTCGGGGCTGGGCGGCGTCTGCTGGACGATAGGGTGGAAGTCCGCCATATCAGCGATTCTCCTTCGGTCGATACCGCCAGCAGAACCCCACCGCTGGACAGTAGTCGGGGCAGCCGGTCGCGGGCGGCGTGGGCTGGAAGTGACCTGCACGTGCTCCCTGCACTGCGGCATGGGCGTGGGCGACCGCCAGTCTGATGGCAGCGGCGGCGCCCACTGCGCCGGTCTGCGCGTCCTCGAATTTGGCCAACGACCACTTGCTGGCGCGTGCGTCGGTCACAAACCAGTAGACGCCATCACGCACTGCGCCGAATCCCAGCCCCTCCGCAGCCAGCGCATAGAGCGGAAGCTGCAGCCGTCTGCCCTCGACCAACGCTGTCTTTGTATCGTAGTCGCTGCCGCCCAGCTTGTAGTCGATCACGCGCAGGCTGCCGTCCGCCAGCCGGTCGATGCGGTCGATGACGCCGCCGATCGTGAACGCGTCGCCGTCCAACGTCAAGGTAAGGGCGCGGTCGCCGCGGAAATGCGCCTCCAGCGCGACCGGCGTCCCGCCCAATGCCGCCAAGGCGACCAGCGAGCGCGCGACGTTGGCCTCGATTTCGGCGCGCTGCTGCTGCCAGAGCGCCGTGACGCGGAAACCCTCGCGAGTGGGCGCTTCGTCCAGGATGTGCGCGGCGACGGCGGGCAGCGCAGCCAGCAGCGTCTCTACGTCGGCGGTCAGCCCGGTCTCCCGATAGATAGTCTCAAAGAGGCGATGGTAGGTGTTGCCAAGCTGGCGAGAGTCAGCGCCTTCTTCCGGCTCGCTGCGTGCTTCCAGTTTGAGCACGTGGGCCAGGTAGAAGAGCTGCGGACAGGTGCGATAACTCTCCAGTCGTGAGGGCGACCAGTGATACAGCCATTGTTGCTGCGCGCCAGGCTCTGCCAGCGTCGCGCTGAGATCGCCGTCGAAGGGGGAAGGCGCGCCACGGCGCGTCCGCCGCGTGCGCACGATGTCTGCACCGGTCAGGACGTGTTCCCAGCGCGCCGGATCGTGATGGGCAAACCAGGCCGCGGCATCGGCGGTGCGCGCGGCGCGTTCCAGAGCCTCGGCCAGGGATGCTGCCTGCATCAACGGCGGCCCCACCTCGCCGGCAATTGTGACCTCTGTCGCACCGGTCAGCCGCACCACCTCCTGCCAGTAGGGCGATGGTTCCCACGCCGCGCCGTCCTCCGCCAGGCGCGGACGGGTCAGCAGCAGCTTTTCCCGCGCGCGCATCACGGCCTGATAAAAGTACTCGCGCTCGAAGCTGCGCGTGGAGGCGTCCAGCGGCAGCCCCTGTGCGCGCAGCGCTTCACGATCCTGGTCGCGCAGGAAAGTATCCTCGCGGCGGCGCTGAGGAATCTCCCCTTCCGCCAGGCCGAGCAGAGCGACAGCGCGGAAGCTGACCCCGCGCACCTCGAGCAAGTCGGCAGCGAGGATGGCGTCCATTGCACCAGCGTGCGGTTCGTAGACCGCAGCAGTGAGCGCGCCGTGCAGTTCATCGAGAAAGCGGGTGTAATCGATGGCAGGTGCGACGCCTTGCGCTGCCATCAGCGCATCCTCCGCCCAGACCAGGCCGCGTAGCACCTCCTTGAACGCACGCAGCGCCGCCAGATCGCGACGCGCCAATGTAGGGTCGCCGCGCTGAATCTGCGCTAGTAGCGCCAGATTGAAGGCGGATGGTGCAGCGTTGTCGGCGGCAGCGTTGTCGGTGGCAGCGTTGTCATCCCCAATCAAATCTTCAAGCCAGGCCACGAAGCCGCGCTGCGAGGTTGCGGCGGGCGGGGTGAGCAGTTCGACAAAACGCTGGAAGCGCGTCGCCAGGGTCGTCGCGCGGTCGGCGCCAGACGGTGCTGGTGCACAGTCGGCGCCAGTCACAATGTGGGTGTCTGGCGGTGCGGCGGCCAGATTGAGCGCCAACGCCTCTCGCCACTGGTCGAGGCCGCGCAGCACGACGAAGCGCCGCGCCACACTGTCGAGCAAGTCGGCATCTTCGGGCGCCAGGTCGAGGTTGTGCCGCCAAGCGAAGTAGGGCGAGCGCCATGCCTCAATCACCTGTCGGTGCGGCAGAAGGGGCTGGCCGGTGGCAGGGTCGGGGCGGAAGATCGCCAGCAAGTCGAGCAGTGCAGCGATCGCCGGATTGTCGCGTAGGGGTAGCTGACCGGCAAAGTGCACCGGCAGGCCAAACTCAGCGGCGGTCTGGGCGATCAGGTTGCGGTAAGGGGCCAGGCTGCGAGCGATCAGCGCCAGGTCGCCGGGTGCGTAACCGTCGAGCAAAATGCGCATCTTGAGCCAGCGCAGTGCGGCGCGTACCTCGCCGGCGCGGTCTGTAGGCGCCAGCAGCGTGACATCCGCAGCGGCGGCTATGCGATTGGGTGCAGTGGTGAAAAGATGTTCGGCCAAAACTGCAAGCGCACATGGAGCCGCAAAGGAATTCTTTGCGCCTTCGCGGCTCTGCGTGAGATTTTGCAGTGCAGGCAGCGGCTGCACGGGCACAGCGAGCCGTTCACTAAGACGGGCGTTGGTCTCGGCGAAGAGGCGGTGCACGGCGGCGGCCTCGTCATGGGCGGGACAGGTCAGCAGTACCGTGATATCGGAAAGCTGCGCGGCCAGTGCAGCAATCACCTCGCGCTGCACGACCGTGAAACTATCGAAGCCGTCGAAGATTACCGGCGTCCAGGGCAAGCTCCGCGGCGCACGTTGCAGCGCAGCGAGCGCCAGCGCGCCCAGGCCGGCGCGGTCGGTCCAGCCGTTGGCGGTCAACAGCGCCGCGTAATGGGTCAAAAGGGCGGCGAGTTCGGTAAGACGCGGTGGTGCGTCGAGCTGTTGCAGGGCAGCGGCGAACACCCCTGCGCCGAGATTGGCGCCGCTTAGCTCAAAGTGCAGCCGCTCCAGCGCCGCGGTGAAGCCAGAGCGCGCCGCCAGCCCGGCGTAGAAGGGCAGCGCGCCAGCGGCGACAAGATCATCGACAGCAACGCGCAGCAGGCGTTGCCGTGCCGCGCGCGGTAGTTCGGTGTGTGTATCGCCCGTCAGGTTGAGAATGGCGGTGAAAAGTTCGTCGAAGGTGAAAAGCTGTACGCCCAGCGCGCCGCCTGCTGCCGCCAGACGCTGGCGCAGTTGCTGCGCCTGGCGCGGGGTGGCGACGACGACCAGCGGCGTCCGCCCACTCTGTGCGGCGTTGCGCGCCTGGTCGATGCACCAGGCGCTCTTTCCGCCAGCCGGCGGCGCGGTTACGATCTGGAGAGCCATTGTGAAATCCTCGCAGCGCGCGTTGTAACGTTCTTCATGTGGCGTCGCCAACAGGTGCCAGAGGCAGCTGCAGGGTAACGCAGGTGCCGCGCCCGATTTCGCTATCGACCTGGATGTCAGCCTGATGCAAGTCGACAAGATGCTTGACCAATGCCATACCCAACCCGATGCCGGGGATGGCCTGCACGTTGGCGCCGCGATAGAAGGGTTCGTAGAGATGCGCGAGGTCGTCGGGTGCAATGCCGATCCCGTGATCCTCAATGCGCAGCGTGGCGCCCGCATGGGTGGCTGTGACAGTGACCTGCACGGGCGCGTCGTTGAGTGTGTACTTCTGGGCGTTGCTAACCAGATCGCTGACGATGCGGTGCAGGTAGACAGCGTCATCCCACACCCAGACTGGTTTGGCGGGCGCATCCATCTGGACGGCTGGGAGATAGGGCGCAGCGCGCTGCAGTTGCGTCAGCACGTTGCGACATATGTTGGTCAACTCAACCCGGACGGGCTGAAACTCGACGGCGCCGGCCTGAATGCGTAGTAATTCGAGCAAGCGGCGGATGATGTCGTTCAAGAGGCTTGCCTGATTCTGGATCGCCGCGAGTTGATGTTCGGTAGTGGTCTCAGATTGGTGTCGCCAATGGGCGCGTAGCGACTCGATGTTGGCGAGCATGATACTCAATGGGTTGTGAAATTCATGCGAGGCCATAGCGACAAAGCGTGATTTGAGTTCGTTCAGAGCTTTTTCTTGCGCCAGCGCCTTGCGGAGCGCCTCTTCCGCCTGCTTGCGTGTGGTGATGTCAAGGACGATGCCTTGCATCTGCGGCGAGGCGCCGGTTTGTGCAATCATTTCGGCGCGCACAAAGATATGGCGTCTCTCCTCGTCACCAGGACGCACGAAGCTGAATTCTGCTTCGATGGGCGCCTGCAAGTTCTCAATCTGCCGGACAACCTCCTTGAAGGCGGCCACCTCTTCCGGTGGCAACATGGTGGCGATTTCCTCCATGCTAGGGGCGCCCTGGTCACGGTCGCGCGCGATGAATCTGAGAAGTTCATCTGACCACTCCATCCGCTGCGTGATTGGGTCATATGTCCAGCTCCCCATGTGGGCGATGCTTTGCGCTGAACGGAGGAGTGCTTCTTTCAACTCTAGTGAGGACTTGGCCTGTTGCAGTTGCAGGGTGCGTGCTTCCACCAACTCGGCAAGGCGGTCATTCTGGTAAGCGTTGTTGATCGCCAACGCTGCAATACGGGCAAACAATTGGACGCGCGCCACATCGTTGGCATCGAAAGCGCCTGGCTGGCTGCTATCCACCGCGATCAGGCCGATGACGCGCTCCTCGATGACAATCGGAACGCCCAGCGAGGCGCGAATCCAATCAGTGCCAGGAATGAAGAGCCATTCCGGGTCGAGGCGAGTGTCTTGAATCAGGTAAGGTTGTTGTGTCTCCAGTAGTCGCTGGAAATGGGATTTGGTTGTGGGCAAGAGCGCATTCTGGATGATGGATTGCGTCTCGGCGCCAAAACCGCGCGCCTGTGCGACGCGCGCCTGTCCCGCCTCGAAGAGAAGAATCGTGGCGCCTTCATAAGCAATGACACTGGCAACGGAGTCGAGAATCTGGCTGAAGGCTGCTTCAACGCTGGGCGAGGCGGCAAGTGCAACCAGGCTGTCGCGCAGTGCGCTCGCCATGGCAAGTTCCTTGGTCTGCCAGTCAGCCAAATTGGGGCGTTCGGGCGCTGTCCGCGTAAAGTCGGCCACCGAGGTAGGGCCTGGTGGAGATTGTCCAGAGAGGCTCTGTTGCGGTGAGGTCGTCTGCGATGGCATAAGCTGTGAGCGTGCTTCTGGTTAGGGACGCCAACCGACTGTCAACGAGTGTATCACGGTGAACCGATTCTGCATAACGCAAAAAGTCCATCGCGCGAAGTGCAACCCAACGTCGCCTGCGGTTTGCTGTCAGAGAGGGTTTTCCACTATAATCAAGTACGCGTCATAAAATGTGGCGACTATTGAAGCTGACGAGGGGAGGTGATAGTTATGAGCGTAGAACTTCGCCCGGGTGAATCCCAGGATAGCCTGCTGAAGCGTTTCCGCAAGGCAGTTGCTGAGGCGCGGATTCTGCCCATCGTCAGGCAAAAGCGCTGGTTTACATCGAAGAGCGAGATCCGGCGTATCAAGCGGCAGAAAGCAATTCGCAAGTCTCAGCGATTTGGTCGCCCGTAAGCTGGGGTGTTATTGACCCGGCGCTGGCGATCAATGTCGCGTCGGCCATTGATCACGGATAGGGCAGATACAAGTACAATCAATTGTTGGGAGCACATGCCAGAAGAAACGATTACCCTGGATGGCAAAATCGTGGACGCATTGCCCAATGCCATGTTCAAGGTCGAACTTGAAAATGGGCACACGGTACTTGCCTATTTGTCGGGCAAGATGCGTAAGTATTATATCCGTGTCTTGTTGGGGGATCGCGTGAAGGTTGAGATGAGTCCATACGACTTGACGCGTGGACGCATCACGTACCGTTACCGAAACTGAGAAAGTGTGAAAAGCAAGCGGGTCGAGATCAGCATCTCGACCCGCTTTTCTTTTGGGCTGTGTGTGGCGCTATGCACCTGAAACTGACTCAGTCTCATGGCGGCAACGTTGTTCGAGTGCTGCAATGGCGCGCCGGGCAAATTGTTGCTCCGCCTCAAAGGTGAGACGTTGCACGGCTTCCATCAACGGCAGCCAGAGCGGGATGAATTGCGCCTCATCCTTGCGATTGCGTGCAATGACGCGTGGCGAAGCGAGTCGCATCAGAAAGTAGCGTTCGGTGCGGATGAAATCATCCCCTTGAAAGTTGAACTTGACCACCTGGCTGCCCAGGTCTTCCAGGATTTCCAGGTCAGCATAACCACTCTCCTCGGTGGTTTCGCGCAGTGCGGCTTGCGCCGCCGTTTCGCCCGGATCGATATGCCCCTTGGGCAGGCGCACTTCACGGCGTAGGGGGCGATCCAACACCAACATGCGCCCGGCGTCGATCACAACGCCGCCAGCTGCCGCGTACTGTTTAGACGCCATGCGTGACCTCCTCTTCGACAGCAATAAACAGTTGACTGGCCAGCTCGCTGCCCAGCATCTGTGTCAGCGTCTGGGAGGCATCGCCGTTTTCATGCCACAGGTCAAGGGTGACAGGCCCGTTGAAGGGCGCAACATCCACCATCCTCACCTTGCAGCCAGGCTCCAGCTTCAACTGGGCAAGGTAGCGCAGGACGCGCGCGTCGGAGTTGCCAACGCGTCGCAAGATGCCACGTTGCCCTGGCGTCAGCTCTGTCACAGCGATCAGCTCTTCGTGCGGCATGGCGCCATCTTTACGTGGGATCGGGTCGCCATGCGGGCAGTGTGTTGGATAACCGCACAGTTGATCCATGCGATCTTCAAAGGCGACGCTGATCGAGTGCTCCATGCGGTGCGCTTCGGCATCGACCTGATCCCAGGTAAAGCCCATCACCTTCACCAGAAAGACTTCCAGCAGGCGATGGCGACGCACCAATTGCAGCGCCGCCAATTCACCCTGTTCGGTGAGCGTGATGCCATCGGCGTTAGACCGATCGATAAAGCCCGACTCTTCGAGCCGTTTCAACATGCTGGAGACTGCCGCTGGCGAGACATGCATCTTCTCAGCAAGCGCCGAGGTCGTCACTTTGCTCGTGGTTCGTGTTTGCTGTCCACCCAGTTTATAGATGGCAGCCAGATAGTCCAGCATGCCATCAGTCGTGATCCCGCAAAAAGTCTGCATTGAATTTTTCTTATATTGATTAGAATTATTATTGGATAGATTATATGGGTGGCGTTGCGGCTTTGTCAATCTTGCCAGCGGACATGATACAATCTTCACCTATGGAAGCGACAGAATATTCTGTAACGACGCCACAAGAACCTTTGCCGGCGCACGGTCAGACAGGTCTGCCGTTGTTGGTGGAAGGATGTCAGCAGTTAGGCATTCCACTAACAGCAACGGCTGTTGCTGCGTTTGAGCGTTACTATCAGGAATTGGTGACGTGGAATCAACGCCTGAATCTCACCACAATCGTGGCGTATGACGAGGTGCAGACAAAGCATTTTCTGGATTCACTGGTGAGCCTGCCGCTGTTGGCGGAGGAACTTGGCGCGCCATTGCCACTCCCTACCTTGCGTTTGCTTGATGTAGGCGCCGGCGCCGGTTTTCCTGGCATTCCGCTGAAGTTGGTGACGCCGGCGCTGCAACTGACGCTGATGGATGGCACCCAGAAGAAGATTGCATTCCTGGAGCATCTGATCCGCACGCTGGAGTTGTCGGCCACCAAGCCGGTTCACGGTCGCGCCGAGGAGCTTGGGCGCACCACCGCGCATCGCGCTCAATACGATGTCGTGACGGCGCGCGCAGTGGCGCCGTTGGCAACCCTGGTGGAATATGTCTTGCCATTGGTGCGTTTGGGAGGGCTGGCCGTGCTCTACAAAGGTCCTTCGGCCCCAGAGGAGTTCATGGAGGCGCGACGCGCGATCAAGGTGATGGGCGGCGAGACCGTGCGCCTGGCGCCAGTCACCGTGCCATTTCTTGCAGAGAGACGGTTTATTCTGCTCGTCAAGAAAATTGCAGCGACCCCGGCCCAATATCCGCGTGGTCAGGGATTGGCGCGCAAACGTCCGCTGGTCTAACGCATTGACCGCTCAGGCGCCGTCGATGCAACCTTTGCTGAGATAGAACGTCATGTGCTGAAAGTGGATCACCGGGTCGATGTATTCGACGCGCACATTGGGAGGCGTTGTCAAGGTGAGGGGAGCGTAGCAGAGAATGCTCTGGATGCCGGCTGCGATAACTTCGTCGGCAACGCGTTGCGCTGCCGTTGCTGGCACTGCGATAATGGCGATCTGGCAACGATAGTGCGCAATCACTGCTGGCAGCATCTGCATCTCCTGCACCTTGACGCTGCCGATTTGCGTCCCAATCTTTGTCGGGTCATTATCGAGTACAGCTACGATCCGAAAGCCACGATCCTCAAAGCCGCTATAACTTGCCAATGCGTGACCGAGATAGCCAGCGCCAATCAGAATGACTGGCCATACGCAATCAACCTTGAGAATTTTTTCCAACTGATTGCAGAGATAGCTGACGTTGTACCCCGTCCCCTGTTTGCCAAATTCACCAAAATGGCTTAAGTCTTTGCGAATTTGCGCCGAGCTGATGCCAAGCAACTGTCCCAGTTCCTGGCTGGAAGTGACCTCGGCGCCCTGTGCGCGTAGCAGACGCAAAGTGCGCAGGTAGATTGGCAGACGGCTGATGACAATATCTGGGATTTCGTCCAGCACAGGTGTTGCAAAGCTCATGCGGCGCCAGCCTGATAAACGCCCCTGCAATAGAGTACATTCGTGACATTGCTGATTTTATCACAAACGCGAGGTGAATGCCAGTTGCACCCGACCTGAAGCAGCAACTTGACCAACCAGGAGGTGATGTGAAGTAGCGTGAAAGCCAACAATGTTACTTTTTTACCCGGTGCTCCAATCCTGGCATGATCATTCGCTCGTCGGCGTCCCAGTCGGGGAGGACGATAGGGATGTTGCCGTCGTGGCGGTCGAAGAGTCGATTGAGGATCAGCACGATGCTGGAGAGGAAGACCGCGCTGCCGCCCACCCACAATAACCCACCACCCAGCGCCTGATCGTCCGCAAGTGAGAGGGGCAACAGCCGGCCTGGCGCCGCAAACGCCGCCAGATAGTGCGGATAGATCGGGTTGGTGGAGAAGGCGATCGGCACGGCAACCGACATGCTTGCCAGCTCAATAAAGAGCAGCGCAATGGCTGCCAACCAGGGCGACAGTTCGCTATGAAGGCGCGGACCGGTGCCGATCAGGTGCCACCACACCAGCATGGCGGCCAGGCCAAGTAGCAGCAGTGAGGCAGTGTGCACCAGCGCGTTGCTCAGCAGCCACGACGCAACCCGCACATCATACCAGCTCACAAAGAGAGCAATGAAGAGCATGATTGCCAGCCACGGGCGGGTGGCGCGGTGCACGGTGCGGCGCAGCGGGCTGCGGCTGCGCACCCAACGGCTGATCGCCCGCCGCGTCTGCGTAGGTAGACCCCATACGGCAATGTCGAAGGTGCAGCTCAGAAAGAAGGCGGGCACGGCAAAAAGACAGAGAAACACATATTGCGCCACGCGAACGAAAAGGTATTCCTCATTGAGCCAATTCAGCGGCGACAGAAAGACCACCGCCGTCAGCGCCACTGCAAAGAAAAAGACCACCAGTCGTGGCCAATTGGCGAAGGTCGCCCCGCGTCGATGCAACCGCACCCAGCCGCGCCAGTATAGCAGCGTAACGCCGATCAGCACGATGCCCACGCTCAACGACAGCAGATTCATCCGACCTCACCTTGCCATGAACGGGAAAAACCGTCGCTCGCCGACTTCCAGAAAGATGGCTGTCGGAACGCCCCACACACCGTCCGCATCCTGCGCCTCCACCAGCAGCAGATAGCGCCCACTACTCCACCCTGTTGTATCGATGACTGCAAATGCCTGTTCCACTGCAGCGTCGAAGGCGCCATCAACCGGCGCCAATGGATAGGTCAGTGCACCCGTGATCCAGCTCGGCTGACTAATGGAGTAGCGCACCGCCTGGATCGTCTGCACCGGCTCGCTGCCGTAGCCGCCAGAATAGTAACGGCTATCGTCCGCCGTGATCGTCAGCGTGACGACCTGACCGCTGACAACCGCACTGTCTGGCGTCAGCATCGGGTCAATTACTTCAGGACCGGCTGGCGTCAGGTAGGGCTGTGCGGCCGCCTTCGCAGCATAGGTCAGGCTCGCCAGCGTCGGCGTGAGGATCGTCGCTTCAAAGGTCGCACATGGCTGGAAAAAGCTGGTGCCCAGCTCAAAGGTGTACGCCGCCACGCCCAACTCGCCGTAGGCGAAGTCATCGGTCGTACCGTCGGTCTGGTAGATGCAGCCATCTGCGCCGGATTGACAGACTGGGTAATGCGTATAGAAGCCGAACTTGCGCGCCAGCGTCTGCAATGCGGTTGCATTCGGCGCTGGCGTCGACGTCCATCCCCAGGGGAAGAGAATCTTCGGGTAGTAGCTGTGCAATGAAATCATCAGCCCTGGTGTGTCGGTCGGTGCGGCGTCCGTATCGAGCGCGCCGCGCGCATCGGGAAAGATGGTGCGCATGTACTGTTCCAACGCCTGCACTTCAGGCTCGGAGGCAGGCGCTGCACCGCGATAAGTTACATCGCAGGCATAGTCGCTTGAGCAGTTGAACCCATTGCATTGCGCCCACTTGAAGCTGCTGTTGCGGTTGAGATCGACCCCATACCCATACCCTTGCTCCAGGTATTCATAGGGGCACAAAGGTGCAACATTCTTACGCCAGAGCCGCCCTGTCTCCGCCTGTTTGCGTCCGTCGGGATTGGCCTGGGGTACGACGTGAATCTCGGTGTAATCGAGCAACCAGGTGGCGTCGGCATCGTTGCCGTAGCTGCGCACCAGATGTTCGGCAAAGCGCATTGCACTCTCGGCAGTCGTGTATTCGCGCGCATGGATGGCGGCCATCAAGAAAAAGATGGGCTTGGCGCCAGTGATTGCCTGATTGGTGAGCACGATGCCAGGGATGGTGTAGCCAGCGCTGCCCCCTGAGTCCACCCATTTCCAGCTTTGCCCCACCGTGACCTGGCGCGCCAGCGTCGGATAAGCGGCGGCCAGTTGCGCCATTGCTGCGTAGGTTTCCTCGACGGTGCGGTAGCAGGCATAGCCAGGGATGCCGCTCTGATTCTGCGCTTCAAGGCTGGCGCGCTGCGCGGCGTACATCTCGCTGGTCTTCGCCTGATCGATGCGCACGCGCCGGCTTTGCGTTTGCAGCCGCTGTAACTCTGCTGTTGTCAGCCACACCGTCACCTCATGCGCAGCATGATCGACTTGCCACACATCGTAGTGAGCCGCCAGCCGCTGCAGATCTGCCTGGTCGACAAAGGAAAGCCGGACGATAACGCCGTCTTGTGGCGCCGGGGGCGCGGTTTGGGCGTGCAAGACGACCGGCAGCGCTAACAGCAGAAACGCCAGGAAGCCGCCGCCGCTCAGTCGGCGCAACCATACATACATTGCTATCTCCCAAAGCCAAAATCGACGGCGCTGAGAAAGACCGGGATCAGCAGCACGCCGCCGATCAGAATCGCCGCAATTTCCAGATAGACCCAGCCCTGCGCGGCGCGCAGCCACTGCCGCGCCCAGGTGTTGGGCGCCCGGTGACGCGCCTGATAGTCATAGCGCACCAGATAAATCTCCTGCTCGTGCACCGGCTCCAGTGGCTGAATGTCCCACCCAGCGTGCTGAAAGAGACGCGGCGCCGCCGTCACCAGCCGGTGCGCCAACCAACCCAATGGCAGCACCACAACGAACAGAAAGAGCGCAGCGCCGAGGATGACATCGAACCAATACCAGGGCGCCGGGCTGTAGTGCGCAAACAGATCGACCCATGCCCAGAGGATGAAAAGCAAGAACGGTGAGGCGAGCAGCCACATGCCTGCCGCCCCCGGCGTCGCTTCCAGTAGATCGGCGGGAACGATTCGGCGTTCAATCTTTGCTGCGTTCATGTACACTCCTCATGCGCACCCTGCATTGTGCGTCTTGAGTAAGACGATAGCGGTTGGAGCTTCCAGACTACTTGTTCTCTGTCGCTTTCGCCGTCATTTCTCTCACTTTTTCTAGGTCGCCACGCCAATCCGGAATGGTTGCTCGCCGGCGCCGGCGCCACGCCAACCCGACTGGATAGCCCGCCATCTTGGCCAGGTCGCCGGTCACCCGGATGACAGGAACGAGCGCGGCGGCAGCCAGCCACTGTCCGGGCGAGAGCGCAGCGCCGAGCACGCGCAGTCGTTGCCAGGGGCGTCGGCAGTAGAGCGCCACGCCTGCCAGCAATCCTAACCAGCCCAGCCAGCGCGCATAAAAACCAAACCAGGCATGACCAAGCAACAATGGCAGCGCGACAAAGTAGGTGGCGTACCGGATAGCGTGCCGCTTGCGCCAGAGATCGGCCTTGCCGTCACCGCGCGCATAGCGGTAATACTGCGTCCAGAAGCTGCGCAGCGAGGTGCGCGGGCGAAAGTGCACCAACGCGTCTGGCGCCCACACAAAGCCACTGTGGTGCGTCGGCGTCTGGGCGTTGATGGCAAAGTCAAAGAGCAGGTCTTCGCAGTAATCCAGCCACTCAGGATAGCCATTGGCGCGCGCCCATGCTGCTTTGGTGAAGGCGACCGAGCGGCTGCTGGGCAGAAAGTGTTCTGGATCAATGTCGTCGTGCAGCGGCAGGACAGTGGCCGCCATCGCAATCTGGAAGACGCCTTCAACATCGGGGGTAAAGAAGCCAGCCACCGCGCGCGTATCCGGATCGCGCATCCACGGGGCGACCAATTGCTCCAGCCAGGTCGGCGTCAGACGCACGCCAGCGTCTGTGACTGCGATGATCGGGCCTGGCGCGGCGGCAATCGCAAGGTTGCGCCCGCGGCTGATGTTGGCGCCCGGAGCATCGATCACGCGCAGATTGGGCAGACGCTCCGGGTAGCGGGCAGCGTAGGCGCGGATGGCGGCGGCGGTGCCGTCTGTGCTGCCGCCATCGCAAATCACCACCGCGTCAGGGCGGCGCGTCTGTGCGGCGAGCGAATCCAGCAAGCGTTCGATGCTGGCGCGTTCATTGAAAACTGTGGCAATCACGGAAACATGCATAGCGCCATTGTGCCGCAGATGGGGCAGCATTGGCAATCGCATCACCGGGCGCGCAGACGGAATTCCTGCTCATAGATAGCACAATCAAACATCGTACATCCGATATCTTCCCGGAAGCTCTGAGCTTCCGGGAAGATGAGCAAAGTCTATTTGTGTTGTCTATCAGACGTCATCTGTGCATCCGCATTAGCTGCCTCACGTTTTGGCTATGGTAGAATGGGCATATCAGACAGGTGAAGGTATGACGCTGATGATTGCCGACCGGCATCTGATTTCATCACTGCGTTGCATCACTGCGTTGCATCACAACTGCCTTCGGTTCTGATTGTATGCGGAAAGGAACACCCGCCTCATGCCAGAGCGCGTTTATGTCGCGCTTGACCTGGAAACGACCGGCCTGGATGCCAGCCAGGATGCCATCATCGAGGTCGGCGCCGTCAAATTTACTGCCGACCACGTGATCGAGCGTTTTGCCACGCTGGTTAACCCTCAGCGACCGATTCCAGCGCGCATCACCCAGATCACCAATATCCGCGACGCTGATGTGGCGGGCGCGCCGACGCTCGACCGCGTGCTGCCTGAAGTGCGCGCCTTTGTCGGCGCCGACGTGAGCGCGGTCATCGCGCACAACGCTGCCTTCGATCTCGGCTTTCTGCGCGTGGCAGGCGTCCACTTTCAGCGTCCTGCCTACGACACTGTCGAGCTGGCCATGATCTTGTTGCCGGGCGCAACTAGCTACAACCTGGGCGAATTGTGCTTGCGTCTGGATATTCCCCTGGTCGAGGCGCATCGCGCGCTGGATGACGCGGAAGCAACCGGCCACCTCTTTCGTCTGCTTCACCGCCGGATGCGCGCACTGCCTGCGCCGATCTTGCGTCTGATTGCCGAAAGCGCCGAGGGCAGTCCCTGGTCGCTGGCGTCGTTCTTCGCCGAGGGCGCCGCACAGACAGACGCTCACCCCGTTCCGGGATGGAGCGCTCCGCCGACTGCATTCGATGGCGCCGCAGACGCAGCGACTGACGCCGCGACTGACGCCGCGGAGGACGAGCGCCACTCGGTCACAGTCTCGCCCCAACTCGTGGAGGAATTTTTCGCCGCAGGCGGCCCGCTGCAAGCCATGTTAGGCGCTGCCTTTGAACGCCGCTCTGGTCAGGTGACGATGGCGCGGCAGGTGCTGGAGGCCTTCAATCAGGGCGATCATCTCCTGGTGGAGGCGGGCACCGGCACCGGCAAGAGTCTGGCCTATCTGCTGCCCGCCGCGTTGTGGGCAATTGCCAACGATGCACGCGTCGTCATTGCCACTAACACGATCAATTTGCAAGAGCAGCTCCTTGAGAAAGACATTCCTCAGGTGGCGGCGCTGCTGGCGGGGCGCGGGTTGCCACCGCTGCGAGCGGTGCTCCTCAAAGGACGCCAACACTACCTCTGCACGCGGCGTTTTCACGAATGGCGCCGCAGCCATCGTCTATCCCCTGTCGAGTTAACGTTGCTGGCAAAAGTGCTCGTCTGGCTGCCGACAACGCAGACCGGCGACGTTAGCGAGCTTGCCCATCTCAGCGATGCTGAAACAGCGATCTGGCAACGCCTGTGCTCGGATGGCAGCGTCTGTTCTCGCGAGCGGTGCAGTCGCCCGCTTGGCGCCGCCTATGGGTTGCCAGACGCCGATTTCTACCTGGCGGCGCGGCGGCGCAGTGAAGGCGCGCATCTGATCGTCGTCAACCATGCGCTGCTGTTGGCAGACTTGGCCAGCGAGGGGCGTATCCTGCCGCCATACACACATCTGATCGTCGATGAGACACATCGGCTTGAGGAGGCCGCCACCGATCAACTAACCTGGCGCGTGACGTGGCCGGAGATACGCTCCACGCTGGCGCGACTTGGCGCCGATGGCGACTTGCTAGGAGCGCTCCATCGCACCGCCGCCGACCGCCGCTTGCGCTCCGTGCTTGATCTGCTGCCGGAGATGGCGGTGCAGGCGCGGCGCAGCGAACAACGGCTGCATGAATTTGCCGATCTGTTGGCGGCCTTTGCGCGCAGCCACGAACAAGCGCGCGCCGACGCCGGTTACAGTCAACGCCTGTCGCTCGACAGCGGCGCCCGCAGCCAGCCAATGTGGAGCCGCGTCGAGGTGGAGTGGGACGACGCCAGTCGCTCCTTGCACGCCTTGATCGCGCACCTGAACGACATTGCAACGCAGATGGAGCATGCGCAGTGGCGAGAAGATGAACAGACGCTACAGCTCGTCCACGAATGGCGCAACGTGGTCGAGCAACTGATGGAGTTGACCAGACGCCTCGATGAAATTATCCTGGCGCCACACGGGATGGATCACAGACAGGTCGCCTGGTTGGAGATCGGCGGTGAGACCGATGACGTGACCGTCGCAATGGCGCCGCTGTCGGTGCAGGCGGTGGTCGAGGATGGGCTGGTGCGCCACCGGCGCAGCGCTATCTTCACCGGCGCCACCTTGCGCACTGGCGCCAACTTTAGCTATCTGCGCGATCGGCTAGGGTTGTGGGATGTGAAGGTCACGACAGTGGATAGCCCCTTCGACTACAAGCGCAATGTTCTGCTCTATCTCCCTACAGACATGCCATTGCCCAATGATGGGCGCTATCAGCAAGCCGTCGAACAGGCTGTGCTGGCGACGGCGACAGCCTGTCAGGGGCGAACGCTGGCGCTCTTTACCAGTTATCAGCAGGTGCGCGCCACTGCCGACGCCATCCGCACACCGCTGGAACGGCTCGGCGTCGCCCTATTGCAGCATGGACAAGGGGGGCGGAGTCGTCTGTTGCGCGAGTTTCGCGCCAGCGAACAGGCAATTCTGCTGGGCACGCGCAGCTTCTGGGAAGGCGTTGATCTGCCTGGCGACGAAGTGCGTTGCTTGCTGATCGCTCGGCTGCCGTTCGCCGTGCCTGGCGACCCATTGGTGGCTGCGCGCAGCGCCGAGTTCGAGGATGCCTTCAACGAGTACATGGTGCCCGACGCTGTGTTGCGTTTTCGCCAGGGCTTTGGCCGGCTGATTCGTCGCGCTGGTGATCGTGGCGTCGTGGTATTGCTCGACAGTCGCGTCTGGCGCAAAGCATATGGACAAACCTTTCTCGAAGCGTTGCCGGAGTGCACTGTACGCCGTGCACCGCTGTCGAATCTGGCGGAGGCGGTTGGCAAATGGTTCAAGCAATAAATGAGGCGGCGTCACCCATGGCGACCTCCGGCGCCGAAACTAGCGTGCTGCCGCCGCCGCGTCGCGGGTTCAACGTGCTGTGGGCTGCCCTACTCGATCCGCGCCCTCTGCTCGTGGTGACGGCGTTCCTCGTGTTGATGCTGCTGGTGAGCCTGTGGCTGCCGCAGTTGCCCGGACAACTCCGCAGCGAACCATTGGCGGCCGAGCGTTGGCTGACGACAACTGCGGAAAGCCTCGGCGCATGGGGTGTTCTGTTACGGTCAACCGGTCTGTTCGATGTGTTACACAGCCTTTTGTTCCGTCTCTTGCTTGGGGCGGCTGCCTTTTTGTTGCTGGTGCAGAGCGCACATGCCGTGTGGATTGCACTCCAGATGCGGCGCCTGCCGCTTTTGCTGGACATTGTCATACCGGGAGGCGAGCCGTTGCCTCTGTTGCTGCCTGTGGTTGTGCTGCGCTGGCGAGCAGCAACGTCAGGCGCACCGCTTACCGTTGCGGCGCAGTGCGAGATACAGACACAGCCCTGGGCAACCCATCTGGAGCGTCGCACGCTGCGCGTTCCGCCATCACCGCCACAGGTTGAGTTGCTGGCGCCGACCGATGCACTTCTGGAGGAGCGCCTGTTGGCGCGGTCTGGTGTGCTCGAGGTGATGTTGCGCCCACTGCTGTCAGTGGGCATGTTGTTGGCAGTGGCGTTGGTCTGGTGGTATAGCGTCACCGGCTATCAATTTGCGCCAGCGTCGCTGTTGCCCGGCGAGCACGCATCGGATGGGGTGCTCGGCGTCGCCTTTGAATACGCCCTGACATATCCTGCGCCAGGCGTGATTGGTCCGGTGCTGCGCGTGAATAAAGGCGCGCGGCAAGAGGAAGTGCCCCTGGCGCCTACAGAGCTTGTGCTTGACGGCGTAGTGGTGACAGCGCAGCCGGGTGCGCCAACACTCCTGGTGCGTACGTTGGATGGCGCGCCCTGGCTGGCGCAACCAGGGCAGTCGAATGCGGTTGCGGAGTTAGGCTTGGGCTTTCCCAATCCAGGCAGTGAGCAGGCGCTAGTAATCCCTCATGTCGGCGTCGGGCTGCGCATTATCCGTCAGGATAATGGCACGCCAACGGCAGCCGACGATGCGTTTGTCGTAGAGGTCTTTCAGGGCAATCGCGAAGAAGCTGTCCAGCGCATCACCATCAACGGCAGTCAAGTTGAACGCATCGTGACGCCGCTGGGCGAGCTGCCCATCAGCTTTATTCCGATGCCGATGTTTCAGGTGCAGGCGTACACTGCGCCCGGTTTGTGGTGGTTGGCGCCGGCAGTGATCCTGGGGGCGGTGGGCGCACTGGGCTTCCGTCGCCGTCCGATCTTTCTGTTGGCGCAAGCGGGGGCCTGGCCTGTTGACCGCACAGTGGTGGTCATCCAGACCAATCACGCGCCGGTGTTGGACGCCGTGCGCCGCACGCTGATGAAATCGGCATAGAAACGCTACACAGCAACAAAGCCGAGATTTTTTGATGCACGAGATAGAAACCGAGGAAAGCAGACGCGCGTTCACGATTGGCGTCGCTGGCGGCACCGGCAGCGGCAAGACAACTGTCAGCCGCCGCATCTGGGAGGCGGTTGGTCGCGAGCGCATCGCCTATCTGCAGCACGATAACTACTACAAGGATCAGAGCCACCTGACGCCGGAGGAGCGAGCGCGCACCAACTATGATCACCCCGACAGCCTGGAAACGTCGTTGATGGTGCGTCACCTGCGCGAACTGCGCGCCGGCCGTCCGGTCGATGTTCCGATGTATGATTTCTCCGTCCACAATCGCAGCCAAGAGACGCTGCGCGTCAATCCGGCCAAGGTGATTCTGGTTGAGGGCATCCTCATCTTTGTCGAGCCGGCGCTGCGCGAGTTGATGGACATGCGCATCTTCGTTGACACCGACGCCGACATTCGGTTTATCCGCCGCTTACGGCGCGATATGGTCGAGCGCGGGCGTAACTTGGACTCCATCATACAGCAATATCTGGGCACGGTGCGTCCGATGCACATGGAGTTTGTCGAGCCGAGCAAGCGTTACGCCGACATCATCGTGCCGCAGGGTGGCGACAACCGCGTGGCGATGGAGATGATCGTCAGCCGGATCCAGGCATTGTTGAGTGAGACGTGAGTCTATGGTGCGAGCTTCGGAGTCCAGCTTGAGCGGGAGGGGACGTGCCTGTTTCGGTGGTGTATGACATTGGCCCGGCCGTGCATCAAGGCGCCGGGCTGGCGCGCTACGCCGAACGGTTGGCTGTTCATCTGCGTCGTAATCAGGCGCATGCAGTCAATTTGCAGTTGTTCTACAATGCACACAGTGGACATACGCTTCCTGCAACATTGGAAGGGACGCCTGCGCGCACATTACCGTTGGGACAAGTTGCCTGGCGTCTCAGCGTACTTGCCAGCCAACTGGCGCAACAGCCCTACCTTCCGTTGGCCGGCATGGTGAAAGGGCGACCGCCGCTGCTTTATCACGCCACCGAGCACCTGCTGCCTTATCTGACCACCCCCACTGTGCTCACTGTCCACGATCTCATTTTTGAGCGTTATCCTGAACATCACACGCGGCGCAATGTCTGGTTTCTCAAAGTCGGGATGCGGCTCTTCACGCGCGCGGCGACGGCGATCATTGCGGTGAGTGAGCACACCCGTCGCGACTTGATTGAGTTGTACGGGGTGACGCCTGGCAAAGTGCACGTCATTTATGAGGGCATCGACCCGACCTTTCGTCCGGCGCCTGCTGACGAGGTTGCTCGTGTAACTGCGCAATACAGCCCCGATCGCCCGTATCTGCTGATGGTCGGCACGTTGGAGCCGCGCAAGAATCATGCAACAGCGTTGCATGCGTTGGCGCAGCTCAAGCGCGAAGGGCTGCCACACCGCCTGATCATCGCTGGCGGCAGGGGCTGGCTTTTTGACCCCATCCGGCGGCTGGTCGGTGAATTAGGGCTGATGCAAGATGTGGTCTTTGCTGGCTACGTCCCGGCGACAGAGTTGTCGCCGCTCTACACGGGCGCAGCGTGCGTGCTACTGCCGAGCCTCTATGAGGGCTTCGGCTTTCCTGCACTCGAAGCGATGGCGTGTGCGGCGCCGGTCATCTGCAGCAATGTCAGCAGCCTGCCTGAAGTGACCGGCGACGCCGCACTGCATGTCTCGCCGCACGATCCTGGCGCGCTTGCCGCCGCTGTCCGCTTGCTCGTCTCGCAACCTGCTCTGCTTGCAGCAATGCGTCAACGCGGGCCAGCGCAAGCAGCGCGTTTCCGTTGGGAGCGCGCCGCCGCCGAGACGGCCGCGCTCTATCAAGGCGTGGCGTTTCGCAGTTGATGGCGGGCAACCGCACCTGGCCACGGCAACTATCCCGCCCAATGTGCATTGCCCTGGATGGCGTCAGGCGTCATGCTGTGGGTGTGCCGTGAGATGACGGCGTGGGCCAGTGCTGCCGCCCAATACAAGGCGGCAGGGCAGCAGCGGCTGCTGTGTGCTGACCGGGCGTCCGTCCAGCTGTTGCACGAGCAATTCGACGCCTAGTTTTCCCAATTCCGTCGAGGGCGGCGCCAGCGTCGTCAGCGGCGGCATGCTCATCTCAGCTACGTCAGGTGACGAAACCAGCGAAATCAATGAGATGTCTTCCGGCACGCACCAACCGCGATCGGCGATTGCCTGCAGCATCCCTGGAAAGCTGCGTTCGTTCATAGCGGCGATTGCGGTAATATTCGGATACTCGGCAAACAAGGTATTGAATGTGGTGTAGCCAGCTTGGGCAGTTGGATGGCAGAAACGGGTGACGCCGCGGATGCCTAACTCCTGGACAATGCGCTCAAAGGCCTCCGCTGTGCGCACAGACGGGCCATAGCCAGCGTCGAGGACCTCGCGTGCGTAGTTGACAAACGCAATGTCTGTATGTCCCAGTTCGACCAGATGTAGCACGGCGTCGCGCATGGTCTGCTCGAAGTCAATATCGGTGTAGGCTAATCCCGTGTTGTCGGCGCAGCGGCCAATAATGCTGAAGGGAAACTCGATCTCGCGCAGGTAGGCCACCCGTCGGTCATTGAGGTGAACTTCCATCAGCACGACCCCGTCGACCAATCCCTGTTGAATCAACTGACGCAGCTCGACAGCGTCATTAATATCTGACGTCCACAAGACGAGATGATAGCCGAGTTCACGCGCCATGTCGGCGGCGCCGATAATGAATTCCAGGTCGGTGGTGCCCATGCCGCGTTCCGATGTTGGGAAAAGCAGCGCCAGGATGCGGCTACGCTTGCTGGCTAGTCCACGCGCCAGCGCATGTGGACGGTAGCCCAGCTCCTCCATGGCAGCAAAGATGCGTTGCCGCGTCTCTTCAGAGATGGGGCGCGTGCCGTTGATGGCGTAAGAGACGGTGCTCAGGGAGACATTGGCGCGGCGCGCCACGTCGTGCATGGTGGGCATGACACATCCTTCTGAAAACTGCTGATCGCAACTGCCTGAAGATCGACTTCTTGACGCACAGCAGTTGGTGTACAGCAGACAACCATTGAAAAAGATTTCGGTAGGAGGCCTATCCGTCGAGGTCCCCTACCGAAGTGATGACATTATAACATCTTTCGGATTAGTCGAAGCAGAAGAGGATGCACCTGCATCCCATTATGGACGAAGGGGTGTTTGGCTTCCTTGTGCGCACCATTCCTGACGTGACGCACCGGTGCGTCACGTCAGCGGCGATGCTCCACAACTGCGCGTATCATCTCTATGCGTTGTCCAGAGTTATCGCCAGTGCTGTGGCATCGGTAGTCGGCGTCACGACCACACCGGCGGGGTCAGCTGCAACGCTGCCATCTTCAACCGCTGCGATGGTCGATACGCCCATCAATTGTACTTGCCAATTGCGAGGGGCGCCCTGCCACGCCACCGAGATCATCGCCGCATGACGATGAACGGTGAAGGTCACGGCGGTTGCACCGTCCAGCGTCGGTATGAAAGCTGTCGTCGTCGCGCCATCCTCCAACTGGTAGATACGCAGCGTGAAGCCATCGCTGTATTCGTAATCGGGACGGTCGGCGCACGCACCAACGACGAGTATGCTGTTTGGGCGCACCAACAATGGCAGACTCAAGAAGTCGTGTTGCTCGCGGCGCCAACGCCCCCCCTCGATCACTTCACCGGTGAGAAAATGCGTCCAATGCCCAGCGGGCAGGTAGTAATCCACTATGCCTGCATTGGTGAAGATCGGCGCCACCAGCAAAGCTTCGCCTAACATGTACTGGCGATCCAGCGTGTCACAGGCCGGATCGTCGGGGAATTCCAGGAGCATCGGGCGCATGATCGGAATGCCTTGTGTGTGCGCTTCAACGGCGGCTGCGTAGAGGTAGGGCATCAACCGACACTTCAGCTTGGTGAAGAAGCGCAGTACATCGACCGCTTCGTCGTCGAAGTGCCAGGGCACGCGGTAGGACTGATTGCCGTGCAGCCGACTGTGTGAGGAGAGCAGGCCAAAGGCGCACCAACGTTTGTAGACTGCAGGCGGCGCAGTCTGTTCAAAGCCGCTGATGTCGTGGCTCCAGAAGCCAAAGCCGCATAACGCTAGCGACAAACCACCGCGCAGGCTCTCAGCCATCGACTCGAAAGTGGCGGTGCTGTCGCCGCCCCAGTGCACAGGGAATTGCTGGCCGCCGGCGGTGGCGGAACGTGCAAAGACGAGGGCGTTTCCTTGACCGAGTTTTTCCTCCAGCACTCCAAAGACGGTCCTGTTGTAAAGATGGGTGTAATAGTTGTGCATCTTCACAGGGTCGGCGTCGTTGTAATAGACCACATCGGTTGGGATGCGCTCGCCAAAGTCGGTCTTGAAGCAATCCACGCCCATGTCGAGCAAGCGCCGCAACTTTTCGCTGTACCAACGGCAGGCGCCAGGATTGGTAAAATCGACCAGCGCCATGCCGGCCTGCCACAGATCCCACTGCCATACGTCGCCATTCGGACGCTTGAGCAGATAGCCGTTTGCCATGCCCTCGGCGAACATTGCTGATTTTTGCGCCACGTAGGGATTGATCCAGACGCAGATGTGCAGTCCGCGTGCCTTGAGCCGCTGTAGCATCGCCGCTGGATCGGGGAAGAGGCGACGATCCCATTCAAAGTCCACCCACTGAAATTCTTTCATCCAGAAACAGTCAAAATGGAAGACATGCAAGGGGATATCACGGTCAGCCATGCCCTGGATGAAACTTGTCACCGTCGCTTCGTCATAGGAGGTCGTAAACGAGGTGCTCAGCCATAATCCGAATGACCAGGCAGGCGGCAGCGCCGGGCGGCCAGTCAGCGCAGTATAGCGCTCCAGTACGGCTTTGGGCGTCGGCCCGTAGATCAGGTAATAGTCGAGCATCTCGCCAGGCACGCTGAATTGCACGCGTTCGACCTTCTCGGAGCCGACTTCAAAGGAAACCATCTCCGGGTGGTTGACGAAGACCCCATAGCCGCGATTCGTTAGGTAGAAGGGGATGTTCTTGTATGCGAGTTCACTGCTCGTACCGCCATCCTCGTGCCAGAGATCGACAACCTGTCCGTTTTTGACAAAGGGCGTGAAGCGTTCCCCCAATCCATATACGCACTCGCCGACGCCCAGGCTCAGCTGCTCGTGGACGAAGCGGCCCTCAGGCGTATCGACAAAGCCCATCGCCTTCGCTGCGCTGCTGGTGATGATCCTAGCGCCGTCCATGAAGTCGATGCGCCAGTCGCCTGTCTTGACGACGCGTACACTCAGTGCACCGCTGGTCAGGACGGCAGCCTCAGCGTCATCGCGGATGGCTACCGCAGTGGGCCGACTGTATAGCTCGAAGTGTGGTTCATGCTGCTGTCGTCCCTTGAAGTGGATGATCTGCACGCGTATGACATTGGGCAGGGGCGAGGTGAAGCGGATGGTGATTAAGGGCTGGTTGATTGTGTCAAAGCGATGTGATGAGCGCCTGGTCAAGGCATAGACTGTCATCCCTTCAGGGTCGGTCTCAACTTCCAAGACCTGCATCGGGAAGAATGGCTCCGCGCCAGGGCGCATCGTCCAGTAGCCTGCGGTGAATTTCATAGTATGGTTTCCTTCTATTCTTTCACAGAGCCAGCCGTCAGACCGCCAACGATGTAGCGCTGCAAACTGGCGAAAATGATAATGATCGGCAGGGCTACAGTGGTGGCAACTGCCATCAGGTTATTCCACTCCGTGCCATATTGCCCAATGAATTTGTTGAGTGCGGCCGTCGCTGGCTGAATCATCTCATTGGTGGTCAGGGTTATGGCGAAGAGGAATTCGCCCCACCCCATCAGAAAGGCAAAGACGGCGACCGTGATCAGGCCGGGCTGCACCAGTGGTAGAATCACGCGCCAGAAGGCGTCAAACTGATTACAGCCATCGATCTTGGCAGCCGCCTCCAGTTCACGCGGCACGGTGAGAAAGAACGGACGAAGCACGATCACAGCGAAGGGCAACGTGAAGGTGGTGTCAGCCAGAATCAACGCCTGATAAGAGTTGACCAATCCAATTCGACTGAAGGTGATAAAGAGCGGCGTTGCAATCACAATCGCTGGCAGCAACTGCGTGAGTAGGAGCAGTAGCATAAACAGCGTGGCGCCGCGTAGATTCAGCCGCGCCAGTGCATAAGCAGCCGGCGCCGCCAACAGCAACGTCAGCAACATCGTACCTGTGCCTACGATTGCACTATTGAGGATGGAGCGCAACGTGAGTGGATTGTTCAGGACGGCGACGGAATATGAAGTCAGGTTCGGCGGCCATGGAAGCAAGCGCGGCGGCGTCTCGAAGACCGCGGCGCTGGTTTTCAGCGAGGTCGCCACCATCCAGTAGACGGGAAAGAGATAGGCTATGACAATGAACGCCGCCAGCAGAGTCCATCCCAACCCAGAACGGCGTAGCGTGTTCCATGCGCTCATGCAGCGGCTTCCTCTCGTTGACTCAACCAGAGATACCCAACAGCCACAATGCTCAATGGCAACAGCAGCAAAACTGCTGCCGCCGCCCCATCGCCAAAACGGAAGAAGCTAAACGAGAGCTGATAGACGTAAATCGGCAACACTGTTGTTGCGTCCACCGGGCCGCCGCGTGTCATGACGTAGACGATATCGAACACCTTGAAGGTGTAGATGAATCCAAGCAGCAGCACGCTGAGCGACACCGGGCGCATCAGCGGCAGCGTGATGTGCCAAAAACTTTGCCGGCCAGATGCACCGTCGATGCTGGCGGCTTCATAGAGCGTGCGTGAGATGCTCTGAAGGCCAGGCAGCAACAGGATCATGTTGAAGGGAATGCCCACCCAGATATTAGCGACGATCGTGCCAAGTAGTGCTGTTTGCGGGTCGATCAGCCAGAAACGCGGCTTGTCGAGCACACCAATGGTCATCAAGAAGTAGTTGATGATGCCATTGCCCCCCTCGAACATCCACCGAAAAACACTGCCACTGACGACGCTTGGCAGCATCCAGCCCAACAGCATCAATGCTCGCAGCAGCCCATTGCCAGGGAAGGCGCGGTGGAAAAGCAGCGCCAGGGCAAAGCCAATTGTGAACTGGAAGGCGAGCGAACCCGCTGTGAAGATCAGCGACAGCACGAACGCCTTCTGGAAAGCGGGATCGTTGATGACTTTGGCATAGTTGTCAAAACCGACGAATGGCGCATTGTCTGACAAGAACGTGCTGACCGTCACGTCATAGACGCTCATGCGCAGATTCGACAGGATGGGGTAGATCATGGTCAGTGAAATGAAAATCAATGCGGGGGCGACAAATAAATAGTTGCTCCAACTGCGCAGACGGACGCGGCGCTCTGAGCGAAGCCTTTGCCTGTGTGCACCAGCGCCAGGCGCAAGATGTGCCATCGGTTTTCCTCCAATTGCAAGTGTGCTCAGATGTAAGCCCATCCCCCCAGGAAGTTATGGCGCTTCCTGGGGGTGGATCAAAAGGAGCGTTCAACTCAAGAGATTAGCCAGGCAGCAAGGGCGTGATCTTGGCCTGCGCCTCTGCGACAGCCACGTCCACTGGCTTCTGGCCGCTGATTGCCGCCTGCATCATCTCTTGCACCGCGTTCGAGATTTCAGGGTATTTCGGGCCGTAGTTGCGCGGTTTGGCAACCTTGAGCTGTTCCATGAAGACCTTGATCACCGGGTCGGTCGTCCATGCTTCGTCGGTGGCAAGTGTGGCCCTGCTTGGCAACTTGCCGGCCTGCACCAGATATTCCTTCAGGTTTTCAGGCTCCTGCCGCCAGATCAGCAAATCCCAGGCAGCTTCAAAGAATTGGGTGTCCTTGACGATGGCCATGTTCTCGCCGCCCAGGATGGAGGCGCCCTGTTTTTCTGCGGGCAAGACGGCAACGTCCCATGCCAGGTCGGGATGTTCGCTTTTGAGCACCGGAATCTGCCAGGGACCATTCACCATCAACGCGGCCAGGCCATTGACAAATTGATCTTTCACATCGCCCTGCGTCCAGTTCAAAATACCTGGCGACATGTTGCCGTTTTGAACCAGATCGACCCAGAGTTGCAGCGCCGCGCGGCCGCCGTCACTGTCCAGGGTCGCCAGGTCTTCCCCCGTCATCCATAAGAAAGGCAGCCACTGGAAAGTGCCTTCCTCCGTCTTGACGCCGGACATTGCAATCCCAAAGCGTTGTCCCTCGGTGAGCGCCGCTGCGGCTGCACGCAGTTCGTCCCAGTTTTTGGGCGCTTCGATGCCAGCAGGCTCGGTGAACGCCTTGTTGTACCACTGCACCAGACAGTTGCTGTTATCGGGAATGCCATAGTTTTTGCCTTGAAAGATCGTGGAATCCCAAGGACCGGGGAAATATTCACTGCCTTTCCCCCAGGCTGCAATCGGATCAGTGATATCCGCAAGCACACCTAGCGAAGCAAACGAGGAGTGATCCGGGTTATCGATGATCACAACATCCGGTAGTTGTCCAGCTGCCGCGCCTTGTAGCAGCTTTTGTTTGAGATCGCCGAAGGGAATGAAAGTGCGTTCGACGGTCACGCCAGAATGCGCGGCATTATACTTCTTGACCTGATCAATCACGGCGGCGCCGTTGGCGGAGCTTTCGTCGCCCATATAGTCCCACCAGGTCAGTGTGATGTTGCCAGCGGCTGGCGCAGCTGCCTCACCCGCTGCAGGCGCCGCTCCGCCGCCAGTCGGCGCAGCCGCAGGTGCACAAGATGCCAGAAAGATGACGCCTGTGCCTAGCGCCATCCCCTCCAGAAATTTTCGTCGCGAAATCTTGTTGTTTTGCATCCTGTTCTCCTTATGCTGAGTGTCTTGTGTTCAACGATCTGTCGATGATCTGTCGATTGGGGTGCTGGTGTACCATCGAAACGTATAGTCGAAGCGCTTCGACTATACGTTAACATACACTTGTCACCCTGTCAACAGCGAATTTTTCCACTCCTTCCCAAGGTGGTGACTTGGGCTAATTATGGTGTTCCGCCCCTCGCAACCTGTCTCTCGCAATTTTCAGGTCAGTCTCTCAGCGTAAGACCGCCGCAGGTAGCGCGCGTGAGCCAGCACACCATCCTCCAAGGTGATGGTGGTCGTGGTGCGCTGTACGCTCGATGGCGACGATGCGAATTTTGCTGCGCCCCGGCGCAACTTTGCGGAGAGGCTGCGCATTGCGCGCCAACTCAATCGTCGTGACAGTGGCGAAGCTGCCCTGTTGGCCGGTGATCTGACGATGGCTCGTCACCAGGCGCAGGCAGCACTATCAAGGAACTTCTGCGCTGCCAATGAGCGCCGTTGACGCGCAGATGCGGCTTGCTGGAATTTGACAAATAGATTCGCTCATCGTAGGTTCGGCTTCCAGCCAGACGCTTCCGGTGGGCTACGCTGTCACGCCAGCGGCGATGACCTGCGTAGGCAGGCGGCCAGGTATGCCGAAGGCGGCTATCCTGATGACCGGGTTATTCTGTTAATCCCCATGTTGCTGCGGGTTCCTCTGAAGCTGTGGCTTGATGAAATTTAGCAAACAGATTCGGTAACCGTAGGTTCGGCTTCCAGCCGGACGTTTCTCGTCTGCCACACCGTCACGCCGGAGGCGATGACCTACGGGAGAGGACGCTCCGTGCATGGAAGGCAGCAACATCGATTGCCGGATCATTTTGTAAATCCTCATGTAGCCGCAGCTAGTTGGATTTTGTGTAGGAAAAATCATCCGCCGGATTCACGCCAACAGACAACGCCCATCTATGTTGCTGTAATGCAGGCTATGGATGGTGTGATTCGGTCGGTGCAGGTGATGAAATCGATTGGAGTCGTCTGATGGCGAAAGGACGCCACACGTGAGCTACGACGCCGTGATCATTGGCTCCGGCCCCAACGGGCTGGCGGCTGCCATTACGCTGGCGCGGGCAGGGCGGCGCGTGCTAGTGGTGGAGGCAAAAGCCACACCCGGCGGCGGCATGCGCACGCTGGAAGTGACGCTGCCCGGCTTCCGCCACGACATCTGCTCGGCGATTCATCCGCTTGGCATTGCCTCGCCGTTTTTTCGTAAGCTGCCGCTGGCGGACTATGGCCTGGAATGGATTCAGCCACCCGTGGCGCTGGCGCATCCGCTCGACGGCGGGCGCGCCGTGGCTGTCACCCGTTCGCTGGAGGCAACCGCCGCCGGGCTGGGCGGCGATGAACGCGCCTGGCGTTGGTTGTTCCAGCCGCTGGTTGACCGCTGGGAAGATGCGCTGGACGATCTGCTGGCGCCGCTGCATCTGCCGCGCCATCCGCTGCTGCTGGCGCGCTCTGCGCTGCCGCTGGCGGCGCCGGCGGCGCTGTTGGCGCGCACGCTCTTTCGAGGCGAACGCGCACGCGCCGTCTTCGCTGGCATGGCAGGACACTCCGTGCTGCCGTTGGAACGTCCCCCCACCGCCGCGTTTGGCTTGCTGCTCACGCTGCTGGCGCAGACGGTCGGCTGGCCCGTGGCAAAAGGCGGCTCGCAAGCCATCGCCGACGCGTTGGTGCGCTACGCTCAGTCGCTCGGCGTCGAACTGGTCTGCGGCTGGGAGGTGACCGACCTTGGCGAACTGCCGTCAGCGCGCGCCTATCTTTTCGACACGGCGCCGAAGGGCATGCTGCGCATTGCCGGCGATCGCCTGCCGCCCGGCTACCGGCGCCAACTGGAGCGTTTTCGCTATAACCCCGGCGTCTTCAAGATTGACTGGGCGCTGGACGGCCCGATTCCGTGGACGGCGACGAGCTGTCAGCAGGCGGCGACGGTGCACGTGGGTGGGACGTTGGACGAGATTGCGGCAGCGGAGCGAGCGGTCTGGCGCGATGAGCATCCGGCGCGCCCCTTCGTGCTCCTGGCGCAGCAAAGTCGCTTTGACCCGACGCGCGCACCAGCGGGCAAGCAGGTGGCCTGGGCGTATTGCCATGTCCCCAACGGCTCGACTGTGGACATGACCGATGCGATTGAAGCGCAGGTGGAGCGCTTTGCGCCGGGCTTCCGCCAGCGCATTTTGGCGCGGGCGACGCGTCACGCCGCGGCGATGGAGTTGTACAACGCCAACTACGTCGGCGGCGACATCAACGGCGGCGTGCAGGATCTCTTCCAGCACTTCACGCGCCCCGGCCTGAGCCTGACGCCCTATCGCACGCCTGCCAAAGACATCTATCTCTGCTCGTCCTCGACGCCGCCGGGTGGCGGTGTGCACGGCATGTGTGGTTACTACGCGGCGCAAACTGTGCTGCGCGATTGGCAGGAGTAGGAGGAGTGAAGCTTCCGGGAAGTCCTGAAGCTTCTCGGAAGCGGGCGAACTACTCGCTCAGCGCGATGTCGTAGATGAAGGAATAGTCCTCGACGTCGAAGCTGAAGTTCTGCACGGATCACGCGTCCAGATAGGTCGTGTTGACTGTGAATAGGGCGCAGCGCCAGCAGAATCAAGAGTCGTTTTTTCAAGAACATGCGCATTCTCCTCAGGTTGGCAATCGTTGAT